>ERZ779890.1527-NODE-1527-length-23733-cov-3.730636_pt1 | contig 23733 bp, 16 predicted proteins | sample MGYA00511553_ERZ779890 | MGnify/ENA primary metagenome ERZ779890 (study PRJEB29588, sample SAMEA2152064) | human gut metagenome | biome: human gut; feature: human-associated habitat; material: faeces | place: Denmark | collected 2008/2010 ... | reverse complement strand
AAATAAAGTATATGTTTAAGAAGTTAATCAAATACTGTAAAGGTTCTTATGAAGAATTAGCCCATAAGACAACCTGGCCTACTCGAAATGAGTTGACTCACAAGGCATTAATCGTATTATCTGCTTCCGTGATTATTGCCATTGTCGTGTTTGCTATGGATAAGTTGTTCGAGTTCGTAATGACAACAGTCTATCCTCATTAACTCTCTAAATAGTTATTGCGCTATGGCTGATATGAAATGGTATGTGCTTCGTGCAATTACTGGCAAGGAGAGTAAAGTGAAGGAGTATATTGATGCTGCAATAAGCAACGGTACTCTGGGTGGATATGTTGCTCAGACCTTGGTGCCTACAGAAAAGGTGGTTCAAGTGCGTAACGGTAAGCGCGTTGTCGCTGACCGCATTCTTTATTCTGGTTATGTGTATGTGCAAGCAGCCATGGTCGGAGAGATTTGCCACGCCCTTCGTAACGTCCCCAATGTAGTGGGTATACTCGGTGGAATGGACAACCCTGCGCCAATAAGGCAAAGTGAAGTTGACAGGCTCATGGGAACCGCCGAGCCAGAAGAATTGGAGATGGATTCTGATATCTCTTTTTTGGTTGGTGAGCAGGTTAAGGTTACCGATGGACCGTTTACTTCTTTCAACGGTATTATCAATGAGGTTAATGCCGAAAGGAAGAAACTTACGGTTCTGGTCAAGGTTTTTGGTCGCGAAACGGCTTTGAATCTTGGTTTTGGACAAGTTGAGAAACTTTAGTGTTGTAGTGTTACGGACGGCATTAGAGAATCTCGGAATATTTAAAAACTATAAAAACAATGGCTAAAGAAGTTGCTGGAATAATCAAATTACAGATTAAAGGCGGCGCTGCAAATCCTTCGCCTCCTGTTGGTCCTGCTCTTGGTTCAAAGGGCTTGAACATCATGGACTTCTGCAAGCAGTTTAATGCGCTGACGCAGAGCAAGGCAGGTAAGGTGTTGCCAGTTGTCATCACCTATTATGATGACAAGAGCTTTACATTTGTTATCAAGACTCCTCCTGCAGCAGTTCAGCTTGTGGAAGCAGCCAAGGTAAAGAAAGGTTCTGCTGAGCCTAACCGAAATAAGGTTGCCTCTGTGACATGGGATCAGATTAAGGTTATCGCAGAAGACAAGATGCCTGACTTGAACTGTTTCACCGTGGAGAGTGCAATGCGCTTGATTGCTGGTACTGCTCGTAGTATGGGTATTACTGTAACCGGGGAATTTCCCGCAAACAACTAAAATCTTCGAACAATGAGTAAACTTACTAAAAACCAAAAGTTGACTGCCGGGAAGATTGAAGCAGGAAAATCCTACACACTCACAGAAGCATCTGAACTGCTCAAAGAGATTACCACGACCAAGTTTGATGCGTCAGTGGATATGGATGTGCGTTTAGGTGTAGATCCACGTAAGGCTAACCAGATGGTTCGCGGTGTGTGTACCCTGCCGAATGGTACCGGTAAGACTGTTAGAGTGTTGGTTCTCTGTACCCCAGACAAGGAAGCCGAGGCAAAAGCTGCCGGAGCTGACTATGTAGGTCTTGACGAATATATCGACAAGATAAAGGGTGGTTGGACTGACATTGATGTAGTAATCACTATGCCGGCTGTGATGGGCAAACTTGGCCCATTGGGACGCGTGCTTGGTCCTCGTGGACTTATGCCAAATCCGAAGGCTGGTACAGTAACTATGGATGTAGCCAAAGCTGTAACGGAAGTTAAGGCTGGTAAAATAGATTTCAAGGTTGACAAGTCTGGAATTGTTCATGCCTCTGTCGGCAAGATTTCTTTTGAACCGAAAAAGATTGCAGAAAATGCGAGTGCATTTCTCTCTACTATCATCAAGCTTAAACCTGCTACAGCTAAGGGAACTTATGTGAAGAGCGTTTTCATCTCAACTACAATGAGTAGAGGAATCAAGATTGATCCCAAATCCGTCGTTGAATAATAACAAAGTAGTCAATCATGAGAAAAGAAGATAAAAACGTAGTTATAGCTAATTTGGGTGAACTGCTTGAGCGCTATCCGCATTTCTACCTTGTAGATACAGAGGGTCTCAATGCAGAACAGACCACAAGTCTTCGTCGTCTCTGCTTCAAGCAGAATGTCAAGATGGTCACAGTGAAGAACACGCTCTTCCGTAAAGCTTTGGAAGAGACTGAGACTGACTTTACACCCATTTATGATTCCCTGAAGGGTACCACTTCTGTCTTGTTTACAGAGGTAGCCAATGTTCCTGGCAAAATGCTAAAGAATAATGCAAAGTCAGGTATTAAGGCACTCAAGGCTGCTTATGCAGAAGGTGGTTTCTATGGGGCAGATCAACTTGATGCACTTGCCGCTCTCAAGAGCAAGGAAGAACTTGTTGCAGATGTTGTTGCTTTGCTTCAGTCTCCAATCAAGAATGTTGTTTCGGCACTCCAGTCTGGAGGCAACAATATTCATGGTGTCCTCAAGACTTTGAGCGAGCGTGCTTAATGAAGTACGTTGCTTGAAGCATTCGATTTAACATTTATTTAGTATAAACAATTTAATTTAGAATAAAATGGCAGATATTAAAGCTATTGCTGAAGAATTGGTAAATTTGACAGTAAAGGAAGTAAATGATTTGGTTACAGTTTTGAAGGAAGAATACGGCATTGAGCCTGCAGCTGCTGCTGTTGCTGTTGCCAGTCCTGCTGCTGGCGGTGCCGCAGAAGCTGCAGAGGAGAAGACTTCTTTTGATGTAGTATTGAAGAGCGCTGGTGCTGCTAAGCTTCAGGTTGTTAAGGCCGTAAAGGAAGCTTGTGGTCTTGGCTTGAAAGAGGCCAAAGAACTTGTAGATGCTGCTCCTAAGGCTGTTAAGGAAGGCGTTTCTAAGGACGACGCTGAGGCTCTCAAGAAAGCTATTGAAGAGGCTGGCGGCGAAGTAGAAATCAAGTAATTCCGCTTAATTAAGAATTTCTCGGTTAAGAATCCTCTGGTAGGGGGTTCTTAACCTTTTTGTTTCCATACAGATTTGCCCCACATGTATGTTTTTCTTTTGAAGGAATCGCATATCATGTAGACACGGGCCTGCTTGCTATGCGGTTGGGGGCAGTTTTTTTTCAGAAATATTCACTACAAACGATAATGCGCGTTTTATGTCTCAGATAATTAATAATAGAGTTAATTTTGCGTCAATCAGAAAGCCGATGCCTTATCCGGATTTCTTGGATGTGCAGCTTAAGTCGTTCAGGGAGTTCTTTCAGTTGGACACACCGCCTGAATTGCGTAAAAACGACGGCTTGTATAAGGTCTTTGCCGAAAATTTCCCAATCTCTGATACTCGCAACAATTTTGTGCTCGAGTTCTTGGATTATTATATTGACCCTCCTCGCTACTCCATTGAGGAGTGTCTTATAGGTGGTTTAACATACAGTGTACCTTTGAGGGCAAAGCTCAAGTTGTATTGCACTGATCCTGACCATGAGGATTTCGACACACAGATCCAGGATGTGTTTCTTGGCCCGATTCCTTATATGACGGATAATGGCACATTTATTATTAATGGTGCTGAGCGCGTCGTCGTTTCTCAACTTCACCGTTCACCAGGTGTTTTCTTCGGTTCTTCTACTCACTCAAACGGTACGAAGCTGTATTCTGCCCGTATCATTCCGTTTAAGGGTTCATGGATTGAGTTTGCCACAGACATCAACAATGTGATGTATGCTTATATTGACCGCAAGAAGAAATTACCTGTGACAACATTGCTTCGTGCCATAGGTTTTGAGAGCGACAAGGACATCCTTGATGTCTTTAACCTTGCAGAGGAGGTTAAGGTAAGCAAGACAAACCTTAAGAAGTACTTTGGGAGGAAATTAGCATCGCGTGTGCTCAACAGCTGGTCGGAAGATTTCGTTGACGAGGATACTGGCGAGGTTGTTTCTATCGAGCGTAATGAAGTCTTGGTTGAACGCGAGGCTATCCTTGACGAAGATGTGGCAGAAAAGATTATTGAGAGTGGTGCCAAGAAAATTCTTGTACACAGGGAAGACAATTCTTCTCTTGATTACTCAATTATATTCAATACCCTCCAGAAGGATACCAGCAATTCTGAGATAGAAGCGATTTATACTATCTATCGTTCTTTGCGTAATGCAGACCCTGCAGACGATGCAAGTGCCCGCGAGGTTATCAATAACCTGTTCTTCTCTGACCGCCGTTATGACTTGGGAGAAGTCGGACGTTATCGCATTAACCACAAACTTGGATTGACAACAGACGAGAATGTCCGTGTGCTTACGAAAGAAGATATTGTTGAGATTATAAAATATCTCATCCAACTTATTAACGCCAAGGCCCAGCTTGATGACATTGACCACTTGAGCAATCGTCGTGTGCGTACTGTTGGCGAACAGTTGGCAAACCAGTTCAATATAGGTCTGGCCCGTATGAGCCGAACAATTCGCGAGCGTATGAATGTGAGGGACTACGAAGTATTCTCTCCTACAGACCTTATAAATTCTAAGACGGCATCTTCTGTTATCAACTCTTTTTTTGGTGCCAATCCTTTGTCCCAGTTCATGGATCAGACAAACCCGTTGGCAGAGGTGACTCACAAACGTCGTCTGTCTGCTCTTGGCCCTGGTGGCTTGACTCGTGACCGTGCTGGCTTTGAGGTTCGTGACGTTCACTACACACACTATGGTCGTCTTTGTCCTATAGAATCACCTGAAGGTCCTAACATCGGTTTGATTTCATCGCTTTGTGTCTATGCCAAGATCAATGAACTTGGTTTTATTGAGACGCCATACCGCAAAGTGAAGGATTCTGTTGTTGATTTGAACAATGACCATATTGTCTATCTTTCTGCAGAGGAGGAGGATGAGAAGATTATCGGACAGGGCAATGCTCCGCTTAATGACGATGGCACGTTTATTCGCAAAGTGGTGAAATGTCGTAAGGATGCCGATTACCCAGTAGTGCCGCCTTCACAGGTAGAACTGATGGATGTCGCTCCACAGCAGATAGCTTCTATTGCTGCAGCTCTGATTCCGTTCCTTGAACACGATGACGCCCACCGTGCTCTGATGGGATCAAACATGATGCGTCAGGCGGTGCCTCTTATCAAAACAGAGCAACCTATTGTTGGAACTGGAATTGAAAAGCAAGTGTGTGAAGACTCACGTACCATGATTGCTGCCGAAGGTGCTGGTGTTATTGAATATGTTGATGCTTCCAAGATTATAATCCGTTATGACCGGACTGACGAAGAGGAGTTTGTAAGTTTTGACAGTGCTGTCAAGGAATATAAGCTGCCTAAGTTCCGTCGTACCAACCAGAACATGACCATTGACCTCCGACCAATCTGCATGAGGGGTGACAGGGTCAAGAAGGGTGATATCCTTACAGAAGGCTATGCAACGGCTCAGGGTGAGTTGGCTCTTGGCCGTAACCTGCTGGTGGCTTACATGCCTTGGAAGGGCTACAATTATGAGGATGCCATCGTGCTTAACGAACGATTGGTGCGTGAGGATATTCTTACTTCTGTTCATGTTGATGAATACTCACTTGCTGTACGCGAAACAAAACGCGGTCAGGAAGAGTTTACTTCTGATATTCCTAACGTGAGCGAAGATGCCACCAAGAATCTTGACGAAAACGGAGTTGTACGCATCGGTGTACGTATTGAACCGGGCGATATTCTCATTGGCAAGATTACTCCTAAAGGAGAGAGTGACCCGTCGCCAGAAGAAAAACTGTTACGTGCCATCTTCGGCGATAGAGCAGGAGATGTTAAAGATGCTTCTTTAAAAGCCAATCCTTCGCTTTCGGGTGTTATTATTGACAAACATATGTTCGCCCGTGCGCAGAAGACCCGTTCTTCACGTGCTGAAGACAAAAAGACCTTGCTCAGAATACAAGAGGAATTTGAGGCCAGTGTGGCAAAGTTGAAGGGGGTTCTGATAGAGAAACTTCTGGTGCTTACAAAGGGTCAGACTTCTTGTGGTGTAAAAAATAATCTGGGTGAAATAGCCATTCCTGAGGGAGTCAAGTTTACGAAAGATGTTCTTGATGCCGTAGACTATTTCTCTGTTCAGCTAAGCGATTGGACTTATGATGCTCATACCAATGATTTGATTTTTGCGTTGGTAATGAATTATCTCAAGAAGTATAGAGAGCAGGACGCAGAGCTTAAGCGCAAGAACTTTGCTGTAACAATAGGTGACGAACTACCCTCTGGTGTGCTCCAGTTGGCTAAGGTTCTTGTTGCCAAGAAACGTAAGATTGGAGTAGGTGACAAGATGGCAGGTCGCCACGGCAACAAGGGTATTGTGTCGAAGATTGTTCGCCAAGAAGACATGCCGTTCCTTGAGGATGGAACACCTGTTGACATTGTTCTTAACCCTCTGGGTGTGCCTTCACGTATGAATTTGGGTCAGATTTTTGAAGCCGTGCTCGGCTATGCTGGCAGCAAATTGGGTGTTAAGTTTGCAACACCGATTTTTGATGGCGCTTCCCTGAGTGGTCTTGAGGAGTGGACAGACAAGGCGGGTTTGCCTCACCTTGGCTCTACCCAGCTCTATGACGGTGCTACGGGTGAAAAGTTTGACCAAAAGGCTACGGTGGGTGTTACCTATATGCTGAAGCTTGGCCACATGGTTGAGGATAAGATGCATGCCCGCTCGATTGGCCCGTACTCTCTTATAACTCAACAGCCACTTGGCGGTAAGGCCCAGTTTGGTGGACAACGTTTCGGAGAAATGGAAGTCTGGGCACTTGAGGCTTTCGGTGCTTCTCATGTGCTACAGGAAATGCTCACTATCAAGTCTGACGATGTCGTTGGCCGTGCCAAGTCTTACGAGGCAATCGTCAAAGGCGATCCCATTCCCACTCCTGGAATTCCAGAATCTCTCAATGTGCTTCTCCATGAACTTCGCGGTTTGGGTCTGAGCATTAAATTAGATTAAAATATTACCTCTATTACATCATAAATCTATATGGCATTTAAGAAAGAAACAAAATCAAAGGGTTCGTTCTCTAAGATTACTATTGGTTTGGCTTCTCCAGAAGAGATTTTGGAAAACTCCCACGGTGAAGTAACAAAGCCTGAGACCATCAACTACCGCACATATAAACCCGAACGTGATGGTTTGTTCTGCGAAAAGATTTTTGGTCCGATCAAGGACTATGAGTGTAATTGCGGTAAATATAAACGCATACGTTATAAAGGTACGGTCTGCGACCGTTGCGGTGTTGAAGTTACCGAGAAGAAAGTGCGCCGTGAACGCAGTGGTCACATTCAACTTCAAGTGCCGGTTGCTCACATCTGGTACTTCCGTACACTCCCAAGCAAGATGAGCTATCTTCTTGGTATTCCTTCCAAGAAGCTTGAGTCTATTATATACTATGAGCGCTATGTCGTTATAAATCCCGGTGTGTTTGCCCCTAAAGACGAGGAAGACAGACGTGGGATTGATGATGGTGTTCTTCGCAAACTTGACCTCCTCTCTGAAGATGAATATTTGGAGTTTTTGGACAAACTGCCAGTGGAGAATGCACAGCTTGAGGATTCTGACCCTGCAAAGTTCATTGCCAAAATGGGTGCCGAGGCCGTTTATGATCTCCTGTGCAACATTGATCTTGACAAATTGTCGTTCGAACTGCGTGACCGTGCCCATACAGACACTTCCCAGCAGCGCAAGACAGAAGCGTTGAAGCGTCTTCAGGTTGTTGAGGCATTTCGCTCAAGCAAGGGAGTCAACCGCCCAGAGTGGATGGTGATGAAGATTCTTCCTGTCACTCCACCTGACCTTCGTCCTCTTGTACCACTTGATGGTGGTCGTTTTGCCACGTCAGATCTTAACGACCTATATCGCCGTGTGCTTATACGTAACAACCGTTTGCGCAGGCTTATAGAAATAAAAGCCCCTGAGGTTATTCTTCGCAATGAAAAGCGTATGTTGCAGGAGGCTGTTGACAGTCTGTTTGACAACTCTCGCAAGAGCTCTTCTGTCAAGAGCGACTCTAACCGTCCGCTGAAATCTCTTAGTGACTCGTTGAAGGGCAAGCAGGGACGTTTCCGTCAGAACCTGCTTGGTAAGCGTGTGGACTATTCTGCGCGTTCGGTCATTGTGGTTGGCCCTGAACTCAACATGGGAGAGTGTGGTCTTCCGAAACTCATGGCAGCTGAACTCTATAAACCGTTCATTATTCGTCGTTTGATAGAGCGTGGCGTTGTAAAGACTGTTAAGAGTGCCAAGCGTGTCATAGACCGCAAGGATCCTGTTATTTGGGATATTCTTGAGTATGTCATGCGCGGTCATCCCGTCTTGCTTAACCGTGCACCGACACTTCACCGTTTGAGTATTCAGGCTTTCCAGCCTAGACTTATCGAGGGCAAAGCTATTCAGTTGCATCCGCTTGCATGTACACCGTTTAATGCAGACTTCGACGGTGACCAGATGGCTGTACACTTGCCTTTGAGCAACGAAGCAGTTATCGAGGCTCAGACACTGATGCTTCAGAGCCACAATATTCTTAATCCTGCCAATGGTGCTCCAATTACTGTTCCGTCTCAGGACATGGTGCTCGGTTTGTACTATATTACTAAACTACGCCCAGGAGCGTTGGGTGAGGGCCTCACATTCTACGGCCCCGAGGAGGCTATCATTGCCTACAACGAGAAGCGCGTGGACATTCACGCTATCGTAAAGGTTGTTGTTGATGACATCAACGATGCAGGCGAGATCGTTCCAACCTTGGTGGAAACTTCTGTGGGTCGTGTTATCGTAAATGAGATTGTTCCGAAAGAGATTGGTTATGTTAATACCATCATTTCGAAAAAGTCTCTGCGCGATATCATCGCCAAGGTTATTAAGAGTGTTGGTATGGATCGTGCTTGTGCGTTCCTTGACGGCATTAAGAACCTCGGATACAAGATGGCGTACGAAGGCGGACTATCCTTTAACCTTGACGATATCATAATTCCAAAAGAAAAAGTGGATTTTGTTCAGAAGGGCAACGAAGAAGTGGAGCAAATAACTGCAAACTACTCTATGGGATTCATTACTGACAAGGAGCGTTACAATCAGGTAATCGACACTTGGACCCACGTGAACAATAACCTCAAGAAAACACTGATGAAGCAGATGACCGAAGCCGACCAAGGTTTCAACTCTGTCTTTATGATGCTTGACTCGGGTGCTCGTGGTAGTGCAGACCAGATTGCCCAGCTTGCAGGTATGCGTGGTTTGATGGCCAAACCACAGAAGGCTGGTGCTGAGGGTGCCCAGATTATTGAGAATCCAATTCTGTCAAACTTCAAGGAGGGCATGTCTGTACTTGAATACTTTATTTCCACCCACGGTGCCCGTAAGGGTCTTGCCGACACTGCTTTGAAGACGGCTGATGCGGGTTATCTTACGCGCCGTCTGGTTGATGTTGCTCACGATGTCATTATTAATGAAGAAGACTGCGGCACATTGCGTGGACTTGAATGCTCTGCTCTGAAGGATGGCGACGAGGTTATCTCTTCGCTTGGTGAGCGCATTCTTGGGCGTGTGAGTGTTCACGATATTATAAATCCGACAACGGGCGAGCTAATTCTCCCCGCAGGAGAGGAAATTACAGAATCGGTGGTTGCTCAGATTGAGGCTTCTCCTATTGAAACCGTAGAAATTCGCTCTGTACTCACCTGCGAGAGCAAACGAGGCGTATGCCAGAAGTGCTATGGTCGCAACCTTGCCACCAGCAAGATGGTTCAGCTTGGTGAGGCTGTTGGTGTTATTGCCGCCCAGTCAATCGGTGAACCTGGTACGCAGCTTACTCTTCGTACATTCCACGCCGGTGGTATTGCATCAAATGCTGTAGCAAATGCAACCATTAAGGCTCGTCACAAGGCTCGTCTTGATTTTGATGAACTTCGTACAGTTGATGTTGTAAATTCAGACGGTACTCCTGGCCAGATTGTTGTCAGTCGTTTGGCAGAGGTGCGTCAAGTTGACGAGAATACTAATATCGTTCTCTCTACACAAAATGTTCCTTATGGTTCACAACTTTTTGTGCGTGATGGCGATGTGGTAGAAGCTGGCACAGTCATTGCCCAGTGGGATCCGTTTAATGCTGTAATCGTTACGGAGTCTGCAGGTCGAATTAAGTTTGACGGTGTCAAGGAAGGCGTTACCTACCGCATCGAAGAAGACGAGGCAACGGGCTTGCGTGAAATAATCATAATAGAGTCTAAGGAGCGTTCTGTTGTTCCTTCGTGCCATATCGTTGACGAAGATGGTAACGTGTTGCGTACATACAACTTCCCGATTGGTGGACACGTTGTGGTAGCCGATGGGGCTCAGATAAAGACAGGTGAAATACTCGTAAAGATTCCTCGTGCAGTCGGAAAGGCTGGTGACATCACTGGTGGTCTGCCGCGTGTAACCGAACTCTTTGAGGCACGCAATCCGAGCAACCCTGCCATAGTCAGTGAAATTGACGGCGAAATCAGTATGGGCGGTGTTAAGCGCGGAAACCGCGAAATTATCGTATCCTCTAAAGTGGGTGATGTCAAGAAGTATCTTGTGCCGTTGAGTCGCCAGATTCTTGTACAGGAAAACGACTATGTACGTGCAGGAACACCTCTTTCCGATGGCAGCATTACACCTGCCGATATTCTTGCTATTAACGGACCTACAGCTGTTCAAGAATATATTGTCAATGAGGTTCAGGACGTTTACCGTCTGCAAGGTGTGAAAATCAACGACAAGCACTTTGAGGTTATTGTACGTCAGATGATGCGTAAGGTTCGCATTGTGGATGCTGGTGACACTAACTTCCTTGAAGATGATCTCGTAGATAAGATAACGTTCTTTGAAGAAAACGACCGCATTTGGGGTAAGAAGGTTGTCGTTGATGCCGGTGACAGCGAAAATATGACCAATGGCATGATTGTGACCGCCCGCAAACTTCGTGATGAGAACTCTTATTTGAAGCGTCGTGACCTCAAGCCTGTAGTAGTGCGTGATGCTATCCCAGCTACGTCTAACCAGATCCTTCAGGGTATCACCCGCGCTGCTCTCCAGACATCAAGCTTTATGTCTGCAGCTTCGTTCCAAGAGACAACAAAGGTTCTCAATGAGGCCGCCATCCGTGGTCGTGTTGACTATCTCAAGGGTATGAAGGAAAATGTTATCTGTGGCCATCTGATTCCTGCAGGTACAGGAATGCCTCAGTTCCGCGACGTAATCGTTGGTAGCAATGATGAGTTCCAAGATAATTTGGAGCCCTCTTACACGGAGACCAGCTATTGATATAGAATATGGTATAGCAAAAAAAAGGAGCCGAAGTTAGATTTCTGACTTCGGCTCCTTTTTTTGCTGTATGTTGATTTGCTAAGAAACAGCGTGTTGTTTAGGCTAAAATAGATTAGACCCAATATTTGGCAAATATTAGGCGTATGAGTCAAATGTTAACGAGAAGACAACTGAACGAAAAAACTTGGGTAGGATACTGTTGCGGAGACAAAGGGATGTCGCATTTATAAAAGCGCTATAGCATTGTAAAGGAATAGATGCCTTTATAAATTGGTATCCCCGCTGGGAATCGAACCCAGATCAGCAGTTTAGGAAACTGCTGTTCTATCCGTTGAACTACAGGGACATATACAAGGCGCAAAATTACCACAAAAATTCAATATCGCCAAATTTTTATGTGCCACAAGCGTAGTTAAGGCACAGATAGGCAGATATGCGCTCTTGAGAGTAAAAAAATGTGGTAAAGAAAAAACAATTTGAGATTATTTCGCTAACTTTGAATTTTCATTTTTTAAGTAAAGCAAACTTTTTTATATGGGTGGTTTTTTTGGTTCTGTATCAAGGCAAGACTGCATTACAGACGTTTTTTATGGCACGGACTATCAATTTCATCTTGGAACGCGCCGGGGCGGAATCGTGACGGTAAACGAGGAAGGTTATTTTGAGCGCAAAATCCATAATCTTGAAAACTCTTACTTCCGTACTCGTTTTGAGAGTGAGATAAGCAAATTTACAGGTCATGCAGGCATTGGCGTAATAAGCGATACCGATGCACAACCAATGCTGACAAACTGTCATTTAGGACGTTTTGCCTTGGTTACGGTGGCAAAAATCAATAACATTGAGGAACTGGCGGATGAATTGATAAGCAGTGGTGAACATCTGTCAGAGTTTACTTCTGGCAGAATAAATCCTACGGAGTTGGTGTCGCTTCTCATAATAAAAGGACGTAGCTTTGTAGACGGAATAGAGAATGTCTTTAAGAAAATAAAGGGTTCGTGCTCTATGTTACTACTTACCAGTGATGGCATCATTGCGGCGCGTGATTCGTGGGGGCGTACCCCGATTGTCGTAGGTATAAAAGACGGAGCGACGGCAGTGACGAGCGAGAGTACAGCTTTCCCAAATCTTGGTTATGAGATTGAACGTTATTTGGGGCCAGGCGAAATCGTTAGGATTACGGCCAGTGGTGTAGAGTCGTTGCGTAAGCCCAACAAACGTATGCAAATATGCTCATTTCTGTGGGTTTACTATGGCTTCCCGACGTCTTGTTATGAAGGGCGCAATGTAGAAGAAGTCCGCTTTGAGTGTGGGCGAGCCATGGGTAAGGAAGATGACACTGATGTGGACTGTGCTTGTGGTATTCCTGACTCGGGTGTAGGCATGGCTACTGGCTATGCGGCAGGTAAAGGTGTGCCTTATCTTCGCAGTATCGCCAAATATACGCCTACTTGGCCACGCTCATTCATGCCCAGCAACCAGGGAATGCGCGACCTCGTGGCCAAAATGAAACTTATTTCAAATAAGGACTTACTTAAAGGCAGACGTCTGCTTTTCTGCGATGACTCCATTGTGCGTGGCACACAACTTCGCGACAATACCAAGGTGCTGTTTCAACAAGGAGCGAAAGAGGTACACATGCGCATTGCATGCCCACCGTTGGTCTATGGGTGCAGATTTATCAATTTTACATCGTCCAAGAGCGACATGGAATTGATATGCCGACGCATAATCAGCGATTTTGAGGGCGATAACGTCAGCGATGAGATTCTTGCGGAGTACACACGTACGGATTCCCCGAAATACAAGCGTATGGTTGATGAGATTGCTAGACGTCTCAATCTTTCAAGTTTGAAATTTACCAAACTTGAAACTCTTGTGGAGGCAATCGGTCTGCCAAAGTGCCAGCTGTGTACTCATTGCTTCGATGGGTCATCGGCCTTTACTCTTGTAGAAAATAACGACAACGACTGAAATCAATAAACTACAACTATATCAAAATGAAAAGAATCCTATTAAGTATTACGTCAGTAGTGCTGTCGCTTATGACGATGGCACAGACCGACATTCCGCGCCCAGAGTATCCGCGCCCGCAGTTTGAGCGACAGGAATGGGTGAACCTCAATGGTGAATGGACTTACGAACTCGACCTGAGCAACACAGGCGTAGGGCGTAAGTTTGACAAGAGTCAAGGCTTTGACAAGAAGATTCTGGTGCCTTTCTGCCCCGAGAGCGAGCTGTCGGGGGTGGGTTATAAGGACTTTATCCCTGGCATTTGGTATCAGCGTAAGGTTCAAATTCCCTCTGCATGGGAAGGAAAGAGAATCTTCATGAACTTCGGTGCGGTAGACTATTATGCCACTCTATATGTAAATGACAAGGTGGCAGGCCGTCATTGGGGTGGTAGTTCATCGTTTGCCATTGACATCACTGACTATATTGAGCCTGGCAAAGAGGCTAATATAGTCCTTTGGGTCAAGGACGACTTGCGTGGTGGAGCACAGACTGGTGGCAAACAGAGCCACGGCTACTATTCGTCTGGTTGCTATTACACGCGTGTTACTGGCATTTGGCAGACGGTATGGATGGAGGCAGTGTCTCCAGTCGGTTTGCGCAATGCCTATGTTAAGCCCGATTTCGATAACAGTCGCTTTGTTGTTGAACCAAATTTCTACGCTTTGGAAAAAGGATTAAAGCTGCGCATAAAAGTACTTGACGGAACCAAGGTCGTTGCCTCTGCAACAGAGACGGCAACTGTTCCCATGACAGTAGTGCTGCCCGTGAAGAATGTAAAGACATGGTCTCCGGAGAGTCCTTTCCTATATGATTTGGAGTACGAGGTGCTAAATGCGCAAAATCATGTTGTAGACAAAGTGAAGAGCTATGCCGGCATGCGCAAGGTACACATTGAGGGTAACCGCGTGTTTCTTAACAATAGACCGCTTTACCTGCGCATGGTGCTTGATCAGGGCTTCTACCCCAAGGGCGTGTGGACGGCTCCTACTGACGCAGACCTCAAGGGTGATATAGAGCGTGCTATGGCTGTAGGTTTCAACTCTGCTCGTCTGCATCAGAAGGTCTTTGAAGAGCGTTTCCACTATTGGGCAGACAAGCTTGGCTATCTCACTTGGGGTGAAGCGGCATCATGGGGCATGGATATCAATGGCACTGCAGCCGCACGCAATTTCATCACAGAGTGGGCCGAGGTTGTAGAGCGTGACCGCAACCACCCCAGCATTATCACGTGGACTCCGTTTAACGAAACATGGGGACGTTCTGCCGATGGAGTCAACCACAATCGACTCTTGGCAGATATCTATGACCTTACACACCGCATGGACTATCGGCCTGTGCATGACGTGTCGGGCGGCTATCACCAGAAAAAAACTGACATATGGTCGTTCCACGACTATGAAGGTAATGCGGCAGAACTTAAAAAACAGCTTACTCTCAAGGGAGACGGAACTGTACCCACGCTAAACAAGGATAAGGAGGATGCCTATCACGGACAGCCTTACTATCTTGACGAGATGGGTGGCATCGGTTGGGTTATTGAAAAGTATGCCGAAAACACCTGGGGCTATGGCGAAGGCCCGAAAGACTTACAGGCACTCTATAATCGTCTGGAAAGCACGGTTGACACCATCCTTTCGTTTGACTATATCAATGGATACACCTACACCCAACTTACTGATGTGGAACAAGAGCAGAATGGCATATACACCTATGACCGTAAGCTTAAGTTCGATGCCGAGAAACTAAAGTCAATTTTTGGCAAGGAACCTGAATGGTTCATAAAATGGAAGACTGCATACAAACCATGATAAGTAGAACTTTAAAATTAGTTTAACCTAATGACCGATTTGGGTTTAATATAGTAAGGTTTTTCCCTTCTGCAGATAAATCCCTTTGTTTTCTGTTGCAATGCCCACATTGTTCACTCAAAGAAAAAGGATGTCTGCATGAAAGCAAAACCACTAAGACAACAAAGACAGTTTGAAACAGTCTTATAGCATACAAGTATAAGGCTCCGTTATAAATGTGCGAGACGCTCCGTCATGAACAGCAATGTCATGGCGGAGCGCCTCGCTTTTTTTGTTGTCATTTGGTCGTGTAAATTAAGTTGACGAAGTTACTGTGTCTGGAAGATGCTGTTGTAAATCTTGTCTACTGCACCAGCGTTTGCGCAGATATAGTCATGAGAAGTCTGTGACGCATGCTGCAGAAATGGTGTGTCGGTGGTGAGGTGGGTAATGATTGAGATATAGTCCTGTGAGTTTCGTATTTCGAAACAGCCACCTTCTTTTATCAGCTCGCGAGCCTCGCGGAAGCGCTGGTTGTTGGGGCCAATGATTACAGGTACACCGTAGACTGCCGCTTCGGGTACATTGTGTATTCCTGCCCCGAAGCCTCCACCCACATAGGCCACGGTAGCATAGCGGTAAATAGATGACAGCAGACCGTAGCAGTCAATAATGAGGCAGTGGGCTTGAGCTGCAGTCTCGGCTGTAGCCTTGGAATAGCGCACCGATGGACGGCGGAGTTTGCTCTCAATTTCTGCAAGGTGCTGCTCGCTCACAACATGAGGAGCAAGAATAAGGCGTTGCTCGGAGTGGTTATTAAAATAATCTATCAGAATGTCTTCATCGGGTTGCCAACTGCTGCCTGCCACTATGATGTGGCTGTTGGCGGAAAACTCCTGGCAAAATGCTTCGCAACGGGGAAGGCTCTTTGCCGTCTGCCGTATTTGCAGCACTCTGTCCATGCGTGTGTCGCCTACAACGGTAGCGCAGTCAATGTCAAGCCGTTTGAGCAGGTTGACGGACTGCTGGTTTTGTACGAACAGGTGTGTAAAGCATTTCAATACGTTGCGATACTTATGCCCGTACCAACGGAAGAATATCTGATTGGGGCGGAAGATGCTTGCAACGCTATATGTGGGAATGTTATGGCGGTGTAGTTCGGTGATATAGTTCTGCCAAAATTCATACTTGATGAAAAATGCCATCTTGGGCTTTGCTATGCGTATGAATTTCTTTGCATTCAGCATGGTGTCAAATGGCAGGTAGCAACACACATCGGCTTGTAATCCTTACGCACTTCATAGCCTGACGGCGAGAAGAATGTTAACAGAATCCTATATTGTGGATTTTGCTTGCGTATTTTTTCTATCAGAGGACGCCCTTGTTCAAATTCTCCCAATGAGGCAGCGTGAAACCACAAATACTCTTCTCCCTCCTTGATGCCGTTGCGCAAAATTTTGTAGGTCTTGCAGTGGCCGGCTTTAATCAGGCGGGCTTTTCTGTTGAAGATTGCTGCTATGTTCACGCAGAACATATATAAATATATTGCTATGGAATACATACTTGAAAAACGTTGGCAAATGCGGTTTGTGACAGCGTATAGAAGCCTGATGTGGAACTATGCCAGAGTTTGTATGGCAAATTCCATGCGGCCGAGAGTCTCTTCTTTGCCGAGGAAAGCGGCAAGTTCGTACATGTCAGGTCCCTGACCTTTACCTACAAGGCAGATGCGCCAAGCATTCCATGGTTTAATGCCAGTCTCTTCTGCCCAAGTGTCTATGGCGTTTTTCTGGCTCTCTGCACTGAAATCATCGAGTCGCCTGAGTTTGTCGGCGAGTTGTTGCATCTCGCTGGAGGTAGTCTCTTTCCAATTCTTACGGACAAACTTGTCGTTGCGGTCAAAGCTTGTTGGGGCGACAAAGAAAAAGTCGCAGAGTGGCCAGAGGTCCCTGACGAACGAGACGCCGCGCTTTCTTGTTTGACCAGACTGCCCATCGGTGTATTCCACCACCTTTTGCTTCATCATGCCAATGACTTGAGTCGCTTGCCCCAGAGTGGCATTGATGCCGTTTTGTGTGAGAATTTCGAGAAAAGATGGAGCAAGCTCCTCATCTGTTTTCATGAGTAGGTATTCGCGGTTGAACCACCATCCCTTCACGTAGTCAAACTTAGCACCACTTTTGGAACATTTCTGAAGGTCAAACAGCTTGATAAGCTCGTCCATTGATAAGAGCTCTTGTTCTGTGCCAGGGTTCCATCCGAGGAGAGCCAGAAAGTTGATGACGGCTTCAGGCAGGTAACCACTTTCGCGGAAGCCGCTTGAAACGAGTCCTGATGAGGGGTCGTGCCATTCCAATGGGAATACTGGAAATCCCAGTTTGTCACCGTCACGCTTGGAGAGCTTGCCTTTACCGTCGGGTTTGAGCAATAGCGGCAAGTGTGCAAACTTCGGCATGGTGTCTTGCCACCCGAAAGCACGGTAGAGCAGAACGTGGAGTGGGGCGGAGGGTAACCATTCTTCACCTCTGATAACATGTGAAATTTCCATGAGGTGGTCATCTACGATGTTTGCCAGATGATATGTGGGCAGTTGGTCAGCACTCTTATAGAGCACTTTGTCATCGAGTACGGAAGAGTTGATAACCACATCACCGCGAACGATGTCAAACACATGAATATCTTCACCTGGCTCTATCTTGAAGCGTACCACATATTGGTCGCCTCGTGCAATGAGAGCTTGCACCTCTTCTTCTGGTAAGGTGAGAGAATTGCGCATTGACATGCGTGTCGTTGCATCATACTGGAAGTTCTGTATCTCCTCACGTTTCTTGTTGAGTTCTTCCGGCGTGTCAAAGGCAATATATGCTTTACCTGCTTGTAGCAGAATGTCAACATATTCTTTGTAGATTTCTTTACGCTCAGACTGGCGGTAGGGGCCTTTGGAGCCCCCTATCCCGACGCCTTCGTCAAATTTGATGCCGAGCCATTTGAAACTCTCGATGATATATTCTTCGGCTCCAGGTACAAAACGGTTGGAGTCTGTGTCTTCAATGCGGAAAATCATTTGCCCATGGTGCTTGCGGGCAAACAGATAGTTGTAGAGTGCTGTCCTTACACCACCAATATGAAGTGGGCCTGTGGGACTGGGCGCAAAGCGTACCCGTACATTCTGTTGGTTCATAATAAACTGGAATTATATATGGGTTGCAAAATTAAGCATAAATTGTTAAAACACCTTATTTATAGCGAACAAATAGTGATGTATGCCAGTGTTGGTGTAAGTTTTTCTTGTTTTTAATACTGTCCTTTCGTATTCTTTTTTAATTTTGTAAACAAAATGTGTTGTTATCTCCGCAGATAGAAACACTGGAGTTGTGTAACGCATAGAGAGACCGTATATGTGGACAAAATATAAAATTCTTTTTTGTGTGGTGCTGCATTTGCTTGCAGGCATGGTGATAGTGTATTTTATGCCTCACGAGCATGGCTTTTCATATGATTATTCAGAGGGGAAGCCTTGGAAGTACACACAGTTGATCGCGGAATATAATTTCCCGATATACAAGTCGGATTCCCAATTGCGTCATGAGCGAGACAGCGTGTTGCGTAAAGTAAAGCCGTTCTTTAATATAGATGAAGAAATGGAGAGGTCGCAACTGCATAAGTTCATCACGGAACTGAATGGAAAGGCCGATGTTCCAGACCGTCATTTGGTCAGGGCCTATGTGCCGAAACTGCTTGCAGAGGTGTATAGGCGTGGGATAGTGATCCAGGCCAGTTACAATGCTGTTGTTGAAGGAGCGGAGGAAATCAGCGTGGTGAGCAATTCGGTGGCGGTTTCCGAAGATGCAAGATTGGTGTTTTCTCCACGCATGGCCTATGAGTATATCGCCCGGAGGGTAGATTCGCTTGGTTTGCCGAGGGAAATCCTTGATGAGGGCGGTGTTTCCAACTATGTTATGCCTAATCTTCTGTATGACAAAGATCGCACGGAATCGGTACGCCGGGATTTCTTGGCAAATGTGTCGCAGTGTCATGGTATGATTCAAAAAGGTGAAAAGATTATAGGTGAAGGAGAAATTGTCACACCCTATACCGCAAAGGTACTCCGCTCGCTGGAGAGAGAAACCGAAAAGCGCAGTGGCAGTGGTGCAGACGAGATGCTGGTGTTTGTAGGCCAGTTTTTGTGCGTGATGGTGTTGTTGAGTGTTTTCTTGACCTACATAATGCTGTACAGGCGCGATTATATTGACAAGATGCGTCCGATGTTCTTTTCGCTGTCGCTGATATTGCTGTTCTCTGTAGTTACGTCATACGTGCAGCAGTCTAATGAACAGAATGTCTATGTGGTGCCTTTTGCCATAGTGGCGATATTTGTCAGAGTTTTTCTCGACTCACGTACCGCATTTGTTATGATGTTACTTATTATCGGTATATGCTCGCTGTCAATCCACGGCTCGTATGAGTTTATGATGCTGGAGATAGTGTCAAGTCTGACGGCCATATACTCCTTAAAAGAGTTAACCTCAAGGTCGCAGTTGTTTCGCTCGGTGTTTCTGGTGATTGCTGTAACGGCTTTGATAAAACTTGGATATGACCTTAGTCAGGGGTTTTTCCTAAGTACCCTCGATGTGTCGTGGTACATACGCATCGCCATTAATGGTGTTCTCTTGCTATTTGCCTATCCATTAATGCTGTTGTTTGAGAAGGTTTTTGGCTTCATTTCAAGCGTTACGCTGGTGGAGCTTTCAAATGCCAACACACCCTTGTTGAGACGTTTGTCGAAGGAGGCGCAGGGTACATTCAACCATTCGATGCAAGTGGCCAACTTGGCTACCGAAGTGGCATCGAAACTCGAGGCTAACGTGCAACTTGTAAGGACTGCCGCCTTGTATCATGACATCGGAAAACTTAACAACCCCGTGTTCTTCACTGAGAACCAGGTAGGGGTGAACCCTCACGACAATCTGCCTGAGGAACAGAGTGCCCAGATAATCATCCGCCATGTGACCGACGGAGTTGACATGGCCGACAAATATGGCTTGCCGTCAGTAATCAGGGAGTGTATAGCCACCCACCATGGACGAAGCAAAACAAAATATTTCTACATAAACTATGTAAACAAGCATCCTAATGAGCCTGTAAACGAAGAACTGTTTACTTATCCGGGCCCCAATCCGCATACAAAGGAGCAGGCTATTCTTATGATGGCTGATTCGGTGGAGGCTGCTTCGCGCAGTCTCAGTGAAATTACCGAGGAGGGTCTGCGCAAACTTGTTGACAGCATTGTTGACCAGCAGATGAAAGAAGGCTTCTTTCGTGACTGCCCGATAACTTTCCGTGACGTGGCGGTAGCAAAGGACGTGCTTGTGGCAAACCTCAAGACGATATATCACACTCGTATCAGCTATCCCACACTGAATGTTTCGGCTACAGGTGAAACGGCGACAATGGGAGCATAGTATGCATATTGGTACAACGGGTTGCCGAAAACAGTTTTTATATGTGAAATAATATTCTTTTTTTCTATTAAAAAGGCGTGAGTAAAGATATTTGTGTTATTTTTGCCGTACGATAACTTGACCAGAATATAGATACGATTTAAAACATTATAATTATGGGATTCCTTACAAACGACAAACTTGTTATTGTTGGAGCAGCAGGCATGATCGGCTCCAACATGGTTCAGACTGCCCTTACTTTGGGTCTTACTTCAGACATTTGCCTTTATGACGTGTTCCCACCCGAAGGTGTGGCAGAGGAGATGCGCCAGAGCGGTTTTGACGGTGCCAAGATTACTGCCACCACTGATGCAGCGGAGGCGTTTGCTGGTGCCAAATACATCATTTCGTCTGGCGGTGCCCCACGCAAGGAGGGCATGACACGTGAAGACCTTCTCAAGGGTAACTGTGAAATAGCCAAAGGCCTTGGCGAAAACATTAAAAAATATTGTCCTGATGTTAAACATGTGGTGATAATTTTTAATCCTGCAGATCTTACCGGTTTGGTTACGTTGCTGTATTCTGGTTTGAAGCCGAGTCAGGTCACTACCCTTGCAGCTCTCGACACAACCCGCTTGCAGAGTGCCCTTGCAAAGAAGTTTGGGGTGATGCAGAATAAGATTACAGGTTGTGCAACTTATGGTGGCCACGGTGAGCAAATGGCAGTGTTTGGCAGCCACGTGGAAGTTGACGGACGCAAGCTCGTTGACATTATTGGAACTCCTGAATTCCCAGTTGAGGAGTGGGAGGCAATGAAGACGGCTGTGACACAGGGCGGAAGTGCTATTATCAAGCTCCGTGGGCGCAGTTCGTTCCAGAGTCCCTCTCAGCTTTCAGTGGAGATGATTGCCAGCGTGATGGGCGGCAAGCCGTTCCGCTTCCCTGTGGGTACGTATGTAAAGACCGACAAGTATCACAATATAATGATGGCAATGAAGACCACACTTGACACTACGGGCTGCCACTATGAAGTGCCACAGGGTACGGCAGAGGAAAATGCCAAGCTTGATCAGAGTTATGCCCATCTTTGCAAGATGCGTGACGAACTCGTTACTTTGAATATAGTTCCGGAAATCGCTAAGTGGGGAGAAATCAACCCGAATCTGGCGTAAGCCTGTGTGTAACCACACTACAGACTATCTGCTTTAAAAAAGCCTTAAAGTAACACTTTTGCAAAGCGTAAGTATAATGACAGACGCATCCCTGTGTCTTGCCTGTTTACAGGATACATGGGGATGCGTCTGTTTGTGTCACAAATATGCTTGTAATAGGCCTTTATTAGGGCAAAAAAGGCGATTTCCATTAAAAAACAGGAAAAATTGACGTGCAAAAGTGAATTTTTCGATAAAAAAATATGCTGTGTCAAAAAAAATTCTTTCCTTTGCCGACAAAGACCTTGTGTAAATGGGGTTTTGGTGATGCAAAGAAACCACAGTATAAAATTATTACTAACCAAAAGAGGGCTTCTCGGTATAGAGAAATTCTCAATAAAACATTAAAGACATGAAGAAAATTTTTATGCTTCTTGCAGTTTGTGCAACAGCTTCTTTTGCAAGTGCACAGACAACAGTGCGTGGCAGCAAGCTTACCGACAACTGGTCTGTAGGTATACAGGCTGGTGGCGTTACTCCTGCTGCAAATCACAAGGTAATCGGTGATCTGCGTCCAGCAGTGGGAATCACCATCGCCAAGGAGATTACTCCTATCTTCGGCCTTGCTCTTGAGGGCAATACCCTTATCAATGCTGGTCACAACAACCGCTATTACAGCCACAACATGTTTGACGCTTCTAACATCAGCGGTTTGATGACATTCAACCTTTCTAACCTGTTTTTGGGGTACAAGGGTGAGCCCCGCCTCGTAGACGTCAAGGCTGTATATGGCTTTGGTTGGGGTCATGAGTACTATCACAACGGTGCTCAGCATCAGGACTATGGCCATGATGTAAACCTGCTCACAAGCAAGGCAGGTCTTAACGTAGGTTTCAATCTTGGTGCAGCCAAGGAATGGCAGATTAATGTTAAGCCAGCTATCGTATGGGCACTGGGTGACGGTGGCTTCACACAGACTGGTCAGAGCTACAACATCAACCTTGCTCACCTTGAGCTCATGGCAGGTGTTACCTACAAGTTCAAAAACTCTAACGGCACTCACAACTTCGCCCTCGTAAAAGAATACGATCAGGCAGAAGTTGATGGCCTCAATGCAAAAATCAACGACCTCCGCAATCAACTGGGCGCTAAGGATCAGAAGATTGCCGCTGATGCTGCAGCTATCAAGAAGTTGCAGGACGAGCTTAATGATTGCCGTAACAAGAAGGTTGCTCCTGCAGAGGCAAAGGGTGCCAACGGTATTGAGTCTAACGTATTCTTTGCTTGTGGCAAATCTATCATCACAAGGGCTCAGATGCCTAACGTATCTCGTGTAGCTTCTTTCCTTAAGAATAATCCTAATGCAACAGTTTCTGTTAAGGGTTATGCTTCTCCTGAAGGTCCTGCCGGTCTCAATCAGAAACTTTCTGTTGCCCGTGCAGAAGCTGTTAAGAAGATGCTCGTTAAGAAGTATGGTATCAGCGCTTCACGTATCACTACTGAGGGATGTGGTGTAGGTTCTGTATTCTCTGAGCCGACATGGAACCGCGTAGCGATTTCTACTATGACAAAGTAAACTCCTGTATATAGGATATGATATTTGTGAGAAGGCGATAATCACGCAATTGGTGGTTGTCGCCTTCTCTCTTTTTTTGTACATACAATATCGATTGGACTCTGTAGAACAAAGTGGAATTTGTGCTTCGGGGAAAAGTCGCTGTAGTTCCAAGTCTTTTGCCGATTAAGGTTTGATGTTCGATTGAACTTGAGCCTTCTGGTAACGTCCTTTCGGCCCAAAAGGACTTCCGTTTCCGCGGAAAGAGATCTCCATTTCGGCCGAAATGGAGATGCGTTTCGGCCGAAATGGCAACCCTCGGAACGCTTGTTGGCGATTTTCTGACAAATGTTTCGGTTTTGTGCTGGCACGTAACGTCATTGGATGTAGTTCTCCAATAAGTCCTAACGACCGATTTGGAATAAACTAACGGTGTTGTCTTTCCCTAGAAAAAGTTGACTCGCAAAATCAACAATTATGTGGAAGTACAA
>ERZ779890.1525-NODE-1525-length-23758-cov-5.584188_pt1 | contig 23758 bp, 22 predicted proteins | sample MGYA00511553_ERZ779890 | MGnify/ENA primary metagenome ERZ779890 (study PRJEB29588, sample SAMEA2152064) | human gut metagenome | biome: human gut; feature: human-associated habitat; material: faeces | place: Denmark | collected 2008/2010 ... | reverse complement strand
TACAATGTGGCTTGAAAAAAGTGAAAGCCAGCGTCTTGAGGTGCTGGCTATTATTAAGGGCTTATAGCCCGTCATCAAACCGCCCGTTTGACGGGTGGTCCTGATTTTGCAAAGATTATTTTGCTGCGTTCAGCTGCTTTATCAGCGCATACGCCTGCTGCCAGCTCGTCAGCGACAGCTGCCAAAGCTCGCTGTACGCCCGCACTGCAGCCTTTGGCGAACTTGCGTGCAACGCGCACAGTCCCCGCACTCCTGCATAAGGATAGTAGGGAATGCACGTCTGCGCCTCCTCGGACATCTGCAAAAGCGCCTGCGCCAGCGCCAAATTCCCCTGCTGCAGGCACCATAGCCAGCGGGCAAACTCCGCCAACGTTTCCTTGACCACGGCAGCCTGCGCCGCCTCCGTCTGCCGGCCGTACCAATAGCGCTGCGCCTGCTTGTACTCCGCACTCTGCACCGCTGCGCCGGCAGCGCCAAAGTGCGCCAGCACTGCCCGATAATGCAGCAGATGCACACACTCATGCACCAGCACGGAATCATAATAGGCTGCGTAATCCCAGTCATGCTCAGCACATTCCTGCCTGATAGCATTCACATAAAGCGTAATCCCCTTGCCCGCAGCAAATTCCCCATGCAGCAAGCGTTTGAACTTTAGCTGCTGCAGCTTTTTGCTCCACTCGGCATATTGCTTGCCAAGCCTTGGCAATGCAGCGATATCATACTCCGCCTGCAATGCTTCCGCACGCTCGAGTAATTGCCTGCCCTCGCGCTGCACGGCAACCGTGTCATAGCGCCCGTACTGCCTGTAAAGCAGCACGTCAGACTCCGCATACGCTGCAGGCAGGCCAAGCCTTTCGGGAGCAGTGACGATATTTTCTAAGATAATTTCTAACATTCTTTTTGAATACACAAGCACTTTGCAGGCTTTCAGGCCATCCTGCGCTTAAATTATAATACCATTACAATGGTCAATCTCGTGCTGGATAATCTGCGCCGTAAAGCCGCTAAAGCTCTGCTTGCACTTTTTAAACTGCATGTCCTGATAGGCTACCGTAATTTTTTCGTAGCGCACTGCAGCACGCTCGCCTTCAAGTGACAGGCAGCCTTCTTCTGTCATATATTTGCCGGAGCGCTTGATAATCTCCGGGTTCAGCATCGCAATATTCGTAGGGCCGATATTTACGGCAATAACGCATTTAGACACGCCGATCATGTTTGCTGCCAGGCCCACGCAACGGTCCGCATGAGCTGCGAGCGTATCTAATAAATCCTGCGCTACTGCAATATCCATAAAGGTTGCAGGCTGGGATTTTTGTGTCAAAAAGACTTCGTCTCTAATTATTGGTTTTTCCATGGTGTACCTCCGTTGGGTTGATTGGTTAATTAACTTTAATTCTTATCCTCTAATGCAGAACTGACCGACAATCTGTATATAAGTATCCTTATCAGCTTCCAGATAATTTTCCAGCCAAGAATCCATTGACTGAATAAAATGTCTCTTGCTGTCTTGCGTCGGATATACGTGTTCATCGATACTTTCAAGATAATCTTTGATTTGATATTTGACCTTCAAATAATCTTTGCCGGCAGCCTTATCTAGAATATTCTTAAGTCCGGCTATTTTATTATCAAAGTACTGCTTAAGATAGCCTCTTTTAATGACAATAACATTATTTTTAAGTTCACATACAGTAGCATCAGCGTGTGCATTAACTAGCTCATAAAATCTTGCAGTAGCATCTGCCAAAGCTTCTGTGTCCTGCAGCTCGTCCATACAAGCATAAGCACCTTCACCAAAGCAAGCGGTAAAATATGTATCGCTATAAATATCCATTTCCGATACATCTCTATATACCTGACTTTCTTGCAACGTTAATGCTTTAGCTGTACTAAGGGTTTTGATAATATAAACATTGCTTACAAAGCTCATATTTTGTATATCCTTTTCTTGACTATATTCTCTAATATTTACTTAACAACAGACGCAACTTCACTCTTTTTCAAATATGCAATCCCTATGCCATTCCAAAAAAGTTTTGTCGATATTATATTTGCCGGGAATCGCTAATTCTTTGCCTTTAATAGGCAAAAAATATTTTGCATAATATTCCTGCGTGATTGCTTTCTCTAATTTGGATGAGAATATAGTTCTGTTGTTTTCATCAAAGGCGATAATGCCTTTATCAAACGCCTTGTCATACAATGCTGATAAGCATATGCCATTGCTTGGATTTAAGCGTTCTTTCTCATTCATCGCCCAAGGAATAATATGGCTTGCTACCAACAATTCAGGAATATCTATACCTGTAAGCGCACACTTGCCAGCAAAATTTGCCATTACTAAACTTCTAAAAACATTTTGATTAACTCTTTGCTTTATTAATCTTGATTTTTCTGCACCCACAAGATAATCAGGGATATCCTGCAACTGCTGCTGATATTTTTCTTCGATAGTTGACTGCTCATAGCGCGCAAGAATAGCTTCACTTTCATATATCAGCTTTTCTCTGTCATGAGAAAATTCATCCCAATACTGCTGACACTTGGGACCACCATGCTGCATGCCTGAAACGCCTCTTTGCTTCAGCATCGGGTCACAAGAAGCGTAGTTAACAAGCCTATAAGCAACAGCATCAGGAGTTCTGCCAATAAGCTTTGCAACTCTGATGACCTCAGGATTGGTTTTATGCATTTTGCCAAACGGCATCTTTAAATATAGATTTAAAGCTAAAATCATTTCATCCCTAGACCATAAATTTCTAGCCACTAGCAACCACACCTCTATTACGCTGCATGCACAAAATCTTGCCGTCATGCTCAATTACTGCTGCCACTACCTCATAATGCTTCATCATTACAACCTCCGTGCATTCTCTCTTGTTTCTTTCAGCAGCACTACTGCATCATATACCGCTTCTCCATTAGTACCGGGAATAATATCCTCAAAATCGGCATAGCTTCTGTTATACGAATTAATAACTTCATTTTGACTATTATAAAACGTAGCATGCAGTGTTCTACTCATTCTGCAGTCAAGATCATATTCATCATGCGAAATAAGATATTCATCTTTATCTGCGTTATACCATTCCACCCATACAAGCGCACATTGATGATTACTATGCCCATACTCTTTACTACCTATATAAAATCTAGCCGTTGCCGTATCAATCCACGCCCCGTAATGTGCATCAGAACCTATCCAATACCATCTCGGCGGCTGCGGCGGATTAAAGGCTGCACACGTTGCAGTCAGCGACAGTAGTAAAACCAACAAACACAATATTTTCTTCATCACAAACACACCTTTCAAACTCATTTATCTATTATCTTGTTATTTGTAAAGAATTTCTATTCCCTATTCTACCCCACATCTTCTCTTTAGGCAACCTTCTAACGCTCCGTCAGCACATCAAAGCTCTTGCCGTCCGTTGTCACCGTCAGCGTACCGTGGTCATGCGTCGTCAGCACCTTCGCGCCAAGATGTGTTAAGCTGCCCACCACGTTCTTGTTCGGATGCTTGTAAATTGAAAAATCACCGCAGCTGATAAGCGCGTATTTAGGCTTAACCTTGCTGACAAACGGCCAATAGGACGATGTTTTGCTGCCGTGATGACCAACCTTCAGCACATCCGCCTGCAGCGCAGTGCCATATTTTTGCTGCAGCACATCCTCCACCGGCGCCTCCGCATCACCCGTCAGCAGCATCTTAAAGCTGCCGTAATGCAGCATCAGCACCAGGCTGGTGTTATTCAAATTTTTCATATCCTTTTTGCTGAGGAAGTCTCCCGGCGCCAGCACCTCAATATAATAATTTTTATCAATCTTAATCGTATCCCCGGCCTTCAGCGCCTGTCCGTTATACCTGCCGGCGCGCAAATCATTGTTCAACGCCACGGACGCTTTGTAGCCGTTGTTCACATAACCGCTGTCATAAATATTGCTGACACCGTATTTACCGCGCACATACATGATATTGCCCATATGGTCACGGTGATGGTGCGTCACGAAAACAGTCTTAATCCTGCTGACGCCGGCCTTGTCGAGCGCCTTAATCAGCGCCTGCCTGCCGCCGCTGTCGCCAACCTTATCCTTAACGTCGTTGCCCACGTCAATCATGATATTACGCTTGCCGTCCTGCAGCAAAATCGCATCCGCCTGCCCCACATCCAGCACGCTGATACGCAGTCTGCCCTGCGCTGTGCCTGTGTCCTGCTTTTGCTGCATGCTCTGCGGCAGGTTATTTTTTACCGCCGCACGCACGCTTTCGGCGTTTGGCTGATAAAGACCGCTGTACGCTGCCAGCGCCACAATGAAGGCTATAATAATCTGAAAAACAAACTTTAATTTACGCATGTGTATTTTACTTCCCTTTTCTTTTACAAATCAGCAGCTTCGTTTGCTGATATATTTATTATATCACGCCAATAAAAAAGCGTACATACTCACACGTCGTATGTACGCTTCTTTCTTAATCTGTCAGTTTAAAGTTTATAAAATTTTTTTCTTTAACCTCCGGCACGAACGCTCAACCGCAACAAGCAATGCTCCCGCAGGTGCCACGCAGTCCGGGTTCTGCGGCAGGCTTTTATTTGCGCAGCCATTTACTCTGCTGTGCCTTTTTGTTTAATGCATCCAAGGCCTTGGTATATACATTAAGCATTTCCTTTTTGCCCTTTGTTTGCTGCACTGCTGTTTCACCGCCCATATCAAGGCACACTTTGCCGTCTTTATCAATTATATAATGTGCCGCTACAGTATATTCCGTACCATTGTTGTTAAAAAGATATAAATACATGGCACTTACAGCATTCTGCAGCGATTCATCCTCGCGCAGTGACTTTAAAAATTCAGCGTCTGTGAACTGCTCCTCCGCAAACACAGCCAGATATAGCTGCCCGCTTTTGCTCAGGCTCTGCGCCGAATCAACATCCACATAAAGTGTACCGACATCTGTTTCGCCTGCCTTCTGCAGGTTCTGGCAGTTGCCTACGGCAGCAATGCTCAATAATATCAGCATTATCAAAAGCTTAATGTAACGCATTTTTTGCACCTCGCATAATCAACAGTTTTATTATATCCATTATATAACAAAAAGAGGGCAAAGTCACCCTTGCCCTCTTGATGATTAGTGGATTTTAAATTAATTCTTTAAAATTAATTATTTACCGGTGCGAGCAGCCAGCATTTCTGCATGTCTCTTTTGTTGAGCAGCTACGCGAGCGTCTTTTGCAGCTTTTTTAGCAGCTTCTGCTTTAGCCAGTTTTGCTTTTGCAGCTTTTTCAGCTTCAGCTTGACGCAGTTCTTCCGGAGATTTACGGCCGAATTTCCAGGTTGCACCAATGCCGCCCATGAATTCGTCGCCAGCGGTGGATACGTTGAAGCTCAGCATGAAGTCGCGGTTAGGATAGTGGAATGCACCCAGAGCCAGACCGGTCTTGTCGCGGTATTGGCCAACGCCTACAGCGATTTCGGTCGGAGCTTCCGGATCGTAACCCATGGTGTGCAGGTTTGCGATAGCAGCAGCCATAGCACCAACTTTTTCTACGTTAGCATCCAGTTTATCGATTCTGCCATCCAGACGGGATACTTCGCCGTCAAATTTAGCTTCGATGCGTTTGTCTTCATTAGCACGGTTGGTTGCTTCGTTTTCGATTTGACCTTTGTTGATAGTGATTTGATCTTGCAGTTTTTGGTCTGCATGGTCACGATCTTTTTTCTCTTGAGCGATTGCAGCTTTGTTAGACTCAATTGCTGCAGTGTTTTCTGCTACAGTGGTCTTGTCAGCTTTTTGATTGATTTCGTTTTGTAAACGATTATCTTCACTTGCTCTGTCAAGTGCTTCTTGAGTGATATCTGCTGCATTTTGGTTAATTCTATCGCTCAGTGCTTTGTCAGCATCTTTGCGAGCTGCTGCTTCTGCTTTATCAGCATCAATGCGTGCATTTTTCTCTTGGGTAATCTTATCATCTAAGATTAAGCTGTCATATTTACGAGCTTTTTCTTCATTTTTAATTGCTTCTTTGTTAGCAGAGATATTTTCTGCATTTTTAGCAATGTTTGCTTTATTGGTAGCAATGTTTGCTTCATTGGTAGCAACTTCAGCATTAATTGCTTGGCCATCTTTATGGCTCAGTACTTTATCCCAATCGCCATATATTGTTTCTACATCTACTGCAGGACCAATGTCAGCAGCCAATGCATCATTTGCAACAAAACCAACGCCACCCAATACTAAGCTAAGTGCTACAGCTTTTGCCAACATCTTTTTCATAAGTAACCCTTCTTTTCATTAAATTTTAATAAATACAACAAAATTAGTCAAGGAATCTAATTTTGAAGTTTACCTGAATTCATTATACCACTTTCATTATCAACATTGCAAGTAAATATACAGAAAATTTTATGTATGACCTATTGACTTAAACCGATAGTTTAAATTCGCCATTTTATTTTTTGTTAAGTTTATTTTATACTCTTACCTTTCTTTATTTCTTAATTCGATTAAAGACGAGTTCATCCGATTAAAATTTCATAATTCTTATATAAAACCAATTTTACTTTTTAGACACCCTTGTCACTCTTCTTTTTAGCAAAATCAATAAAGATTACTACTTTCTATTACTTTTCACGCATATAAAAAGGCGTACATACTTTTAAATCGTACGTACGCCTCATTCTTAACCTATCAGTTTAAAAGGCCTGAAATTCTTCTTATTTTTTCGGAGTAATCGCCAGTACGCGCGCAGGCAGGCCGGTCGCTCCTTCAATACGCGGCCAGGCAGCAACAAGCAATGCTCCCGCAGGTGCCACGCGGTCCAGGTTCTGCAGCACTTCAATCTGCAGCTTGCCCTTGCCCAGCACATAGCGCTCGCACGCCAAATCTCCTGCCTTGGCAGCCTCTGCCGAAGCATCGGTGTCCAATGTTTCGTGGCCGTTGGCTGCAGCGTTGCGCTCTTCATAAATATATTGCAGCGCAGGCAGGGACCAGCCGGGGAAGTTTTCGTTGCCGTCGTCATCAATACCGCTCAGCTTATCCATATCCGGCCAGTTTTTATACCAGTCGGTACGCAGTGCCACAAAGGCGCCGTCAGGAATTGGTCCGTATTCCGCTTCATAAGCCTTGATGTCCTCCACCGTTACAGCGTAATGCACATCCTCTGCAACTTTGGCAGTGATATCAATCACGCACAAGGGAAACAGCATCTGCTGCGCACCAAACGCTTCGGATAAAGGCATATCCTTAACAAAGTGACCGGGAAAGTCAATATGTGTGCCGTATTGGCCAGGAAATTTGAAGGTCTGAATCAAACATTCCAGCATCGGGTTGCCCCAATCGAAAACTGTCTTGCTAACCTCTACCGAGCCTGCGGGAATACCGCTCCACACCGGACTGTCATTGTTCATAGAGTGGGAAAGCTCCACCCATTCATAAGCATCTGATTTCATTTCTGCTAACATGTTCCATAATTTGTACATAAGAAAACCCCCTCAATAAAAAAATATTGGTCCTAACCATTATCATAGTACATCGATAGGAATTTGTAAAGCAGATATTTGCATAACAGAATCTTTGTATCAATGCAAAAGACTCGCCACCGCTAAAATGCGGCAGCGAGTCCTTTTATACGTAATAATTATATCTTAATTAATCTCTCAGCTTAGCCTTATATGCTTCGGCAACCTCAGCGATTACCTTCTTCATAGAAGCATCAACCTCAGCGTCAGTCAGGGTGCGGTCTGCAGCCTGATAGGTCAGGTTAAAGGCCATGGATTTGCAGCCTGCAGCAACCTGCTTGCCGGTGTAGATATCGAATACACGCACACCCTGCAGCAGCTCGCCTGCATGCGCACGGATAACCTGCTCCAGCTCGGCGTTGGTTACCTCTGCCGGAACAACAACGGCAATATCGCGGCTCATGCTCGGGAACTTGGGCAGATGCTTGTATTGCGGTACAGCGGTTGCGCTTGCTACCAAAGGCTCTACGGCCATTTCCAACACGTAGGTAACCTGATCCAGCTCAAAGTTTTCCTGAACTACAGGGTGTACCTCGCCGAAGGAGCCGATAACCTCGCCATTGACAACGATGTCACAGCTCTTGCCCGGATGCAGGTACGGCTGTTGGCTGCGAGTCATGGTGTAATCGCTCACCTGCATTGCTTCCAGCAGGCCTTCAACGATGCCCTTCATATCATAGAAGTCAACGTTGCCCTTATCATCGCACCAGTTGAGTGCTTTGCGGCTGCCGCTCAGTACTGCGGTCAGCAGCTGACGCTCTGCGGGATCCTCGGTCAGCGGCAGTGCCTTCGGCAGGAAGATACGGCCGATTTCAAACAAGGCAACACTGTTGTTGTGGTTACGCAGGTTAAAGGAGGCAGTCTGCAGTGCGCTCGGAACCATGGTGGTGCGCATTACGGAGAAAGCGTCGGTAATCGGGTTCAGCAGTTCGATGCAGTTACGGCGTGCATCATCTGCCGGCAACAGCATTTTATCGTAAGCGTTAGCCTTGATGAAGCTGTAGGTCATCATCTCGCTCAAGCCAGCGCCTACCATGTAATCCTGTACATCGTCCTTAACATCGTCCAGTACAGACTGGCTGCCTTGGGTGATGGTCAGCTCCGGCTGATGGCTTTCGATGAAATCATAGCCATGCATACGCGCAATTTCTTCGCTGATATCGGCATCGCAGTCAATATCACGGCGCCAGGTAGGAGCGGTAATCAGCAGCTCGCCGTCCTTTGCTTCTACGCCGAAGCCCAATTTGGTGAGGATAGCAACCATTTCTTCCTCAGCGATATTTACGCCGATGCGGCCGTTAATCTTTGCAGCGGTAGTGGTGATTACTGCCGGCTTCAGCTCCTCAGGATAAGCCTCTACGATACCGCTGAAGGTTTCGCAGGCACCCATTTCTTCCAGCAGGTGAGCAGCACGGTTCAGTGCGTCATGGTCGCGGATGGTGTCAACACCGCGTTCAAAACGGCCGCTGGCTTCACTGCGCAGGCCCAGCGCACGGGAGGTGCGGCGGATAGACGGACCATGGAAGGAAGCAGCCTCCAGAATAACGTTCTTGGTTTCGTCGGTAACCTCGGTCAGAAGGCCGCCCATAACACCGCCCAGACCGGCAGCCTTTTCGGCATCACCGATGGTAATCATAGCGGAGGTCAGCTCACGCTCCTTGCCGTCGAGGGTAACAAGCTTTTCGCCTTCTTCTGCACGGCGCACAATCAGAGTATGGCCTGCAACCTTATCGGCATCATAAGCATGCATCGGCTGGCCCAGCTCCAGCATAACATAGTTGGTAACGTCAACTACGTTGCTGATGGGGCGCACGCCGCAGGCACGCAGACGGCGCTGCATCCATTCGGGAGAAGGCATGATTTTGATGTCCTTCAGCACGCGGGTAGCAAAGCGGGAGCACAGCTCCGGTGCGTCAATTTTAACGTTTACATAATCGCTGGCCTTACCAGCGGCAGCTTCCTTAACGTCCATAGCAGGCATTTTCAGCGGGCAGCCGGTAATAGCGCTGATTTCGCGCGCCAGACCGATAATGCTGAAGCAGTCCGCACGGTTGCTTGTCAGGTCAATATCGATAACGGTATCATCCAAGCCTAAAACGGTTTTGATGTCTACGCCAATCGGAGTGTTTTCCGGCAGAATGAAGATGCCGTTTCTTTGCTCCGGCAGCAGCAGCTTAGATTCAATGCCCAGCTCATCGGCACTGCACAGCATGCCGAAGGAATCAAGGCCGCGCATTTTAGCTTTTTTCAGCTTCAGGCCTTGCGGGTTGCGCTCGCTCGGAGGCAGTACGCTGCCAACTACGGCAACAGGCACAATGTCATATTGATGTACGTTTTGCGCGCCGGTAAGAATCTGCACCGGCTCGCCGCCTTGGCCGTAATCCAGCATGCAAACCCACAGGTGGTCGCTGTCGGGATGACGGTGGATTTCCATAACCTTACCGGTAACAACACCCTTCAGGCCCTTGCCCAGTTGGGTAACGGTGTCAACCTCCAGGCCGACACGGGTAATTTTATCGCACAGCTCCGCAACGGAGATGTTAATATCTACATATTGTTTTAACCATTCTAAAGATGCAAGCATGATTGATCCTCCTTATTTGAATTGACTGATGAAGCGTTGGTCGTTTTCGAAGAACAGGCGCAAATCGTCAATGCCGTATTTCAGCATAGCGATACGTTCAACGCCCAGACCAAAGGCAAAACCGGTCATTTTCTCGGGATCATAACCGCTCATGCGCAATACGTTGGGATGTACAACACCGGCGCCGAGGATTTCCAGCCAGCCGCTGTCCTTGCAGACATGGCAGCCGCCGCCCTTAGCATGGCAAATCGGGCAGGATACGTCAACCTCAACGGAAGGCTCGGTGAAGGGGAAGTAGGAAGGACGCAGGCGCACCTTTACATCCTCGCCAAACATTTGCTTACAGAACAGCTCCAGAGTGCCCTTCAAATCTGCCAAGCTGATGTTTTTATCTACAACAAGGCCTTCTACCTGATGGAACATCGGGGAGTGGGTTGCGTCATAGTCGCAGCGGTAAACGGTACCGGGGCAAATCATGCGAATCGGAGTGTTAGGCTCCTTGCTTTCCAGGGTACGCGCCTGCACGCCGGAGGTTTGGGTGCGCAGCAGATAGTTTTCGGTAATATAAAAGGAATCCTGCATATCCAATGCCGGATGATCAGGCGGCAGGTTCAATGCGGTGAAGTTGTGGTATACATCCTCAATTTCCGGACCGTCGCAAACATCAAAGCCCATACGCATGAAGATTTTTTTAATCTCACGCATGGTCAGTGTTACGGGATGCAGATGACCGGTTTTCGGCTTGCGTCCCGGCAGAGTAATATCAACCTGCTCGTTAGCGAGCTTGTCAGCCAGCGCCTTTTTCTCCAGCACAGCGGTTGCTTCGTTGATTTTGCCTTCCAGCTCAGCCTTGATTTCGTTAACAATCTGACCGATTTTCGGACGCTCTTCGGCAGGCAGCTTGCCCATGCCGCGCAGAATTTCGGTCATCGGGCCTTTTTTGCCCAGATATTTGACGCGCAAATCCTTAAGCGCATCAAGAGAAGTTACGGCAGCAAGCTCTTCTAAAGCCTGAGCTTTTAATGCTTCTAATTTTTCTTTCATTGATTTCATCCTTTCTTCATTGGACGGCTCAGAAAGTATCAGATATGCGGAATAACCGCAGCAGATGATGCTTTATCAGCTGTCAGCCAAAAATAAGAAAACGCCCCTGCAAAACTGATAAAAGTTTACAGGGGCGAAAAAATTTCGCGGTACCACCCAAATTTGTTCCTTCATTTGCAAGCTTTAACGCAGCCTTACGCCCACCCTACGCAGCCATGCGGCCTTCAGACAGGACACTCCCAAGGGAACTTCGGCATAATTTTGTGTGCGAAGCTTACAGCCGGCGACTTCGCTCTCTCAAACACAGCCTTAAGCCTACTTGCTTGTTCATCGTGTTATCAGGGGTCGATTCAATTTGATGTTTATTATAGCACTTTTTGAGAAAAAGATAAAGAGGGGAAAAATGATTTATTATTTTCTTCTTTCATCCAGCCTGTTTGCTTTTCGTCCAAAATTGGTATATAATTGGACGAAAGTAACAAATATTGGAAGAAAGAAGGTGTGGATAAATGAGAAATTTTGACTATGCAAAATTGTCAACAATGCTTTGGGACACTGAAATTTTATCATACATAGCAAAAATTCATGAGTATAAAGGACGTCAGGCTTTATATCTGCGCCAAAAGCCTATGGAATTAGAACGGTTAGTTGAGGTAGCCAAAATTCAAAGCACGGAAGCATCCAACAGAATTGAAGGTATTATTACCACTAAAAGCCGTTTAAAACAGTTGTGTGAAGATAAGACCACACCTAAAAATCGTGATGAGAAGGAAATTTTAGGTTATAGGAATGCTTTAAATCTAATACACGAAAATTATCCTTATATACCTGTTAAGCCAAATTATATTTTACAATTACATAAAGAGTTATTAAAATTCACTAATCTTTCCTATGGTGGTATTTTTAAAAATACGGCTAATGAGATAGATATGCGTTTGCCTGATGGCACGATGCAAATAATTTTTAAGCCTCTTTTACCATATGAAACACCGCAAGCCATAGAAAATATTTGTGCGAGCTACGAAAATACCCTCAATAAAGAATTAGTTGATCCACTGCTGCTGATACCTTGCTTTATTTTGGATTTTCTTTGCATTCATCCGTTTAATGACGGTAACGGCCGAATGAGCAGATTATTAACTTTACTGTTATTATACCGCAGCGGTTATGTAGTCGGACAATATATAAGTATTGAAAAAGCTATTGCAGATACCAAAGAAGTATATTACGAAAGCTTGGCTGCTTCTGACGAAAATTGGCACACAGAAAAAAATAATCCCCGACCGTTCATAAAATACATGCTTGGCATCATTTTAGCATGTTATCGTGAATTCGAAGATCGTATTACCATTTCAGAACAGGCAGGAGCTAAAAGCACTGCCTATGATATTGTCAGATACTACGTTACACAAAAACTGGGACGTTTCACCAAGAATGATGTTTTAAATTCTTGTCCAAGCATCAGCTCTTCTTCGGCAGCTGCCGCTCTCAAGAAATTGACAGAAGAAGGCGTGATAAGCAGATACGGCTCCGGTAAAAATACATTTTACGCAAGCAATACCTTACATTCGACTGAGCTGCAAACCCATCTAAGATAATCAGGCTAAATCATTTCTTTCATCCAACTCCTTCACCTTTCGTCCAAAATCGTTATATAATTGGACGAAAGTAACAAATATTAGAAGAAACCGCCCCCTGAAATCAGCTTTTCAGAGGGCGATTAATTTTTTCAATATAAATTATTTTACGCAGGAGCAGGCCACAAAATGCTGCGGTTCAACCTCGCGCAATACCGGATTGCCTTTATCGCAAACGCCGGCAACCGGGCAGTCGCAGCGCTTCATGAAACGGCAAGCATCCGGCAGGTTGATAGGAGCGGTAATTTCGCCCTTAATAACCTGGCGCTTGGGCTTATCCTTGCCCACGATAGGCAGCGGAATTGCGGAAAGCAGTGCCTTGGTGTAAGGATGCAGCGGATTTTTGAACAGCAGATTAGCAGGTGCTTTTTCTACCATAGTGCCCATATACATAACTGCAATATCATCCGAGAAATATTTTACTACGGACAGGTCATGGGTAATGAAGATATAGGTCAGGCCCAAATCCTTTTGCAGCTGCTTGAGCAGGTTCAGAATCTGCGCCTGAATGGAAACGTCCAACGCGGAAACAGGCTCGTCGCAAACAATGATTTTGGGGTTCATCGCCAAAGCGCGGGCAATGCCGATACGCTGACGGCGGCCGCCGTCCAGCTCATGCGGATAGACATTGGCATAGCGCTCAGCCAAGCCAACGGTACGCATCAGCTCCAGAGTGCGTTCTTCAATCGCTTCCCTGCCTTTAATCAGCTTATGCTCGATAATAGGCTCGCTGATAAGCTGCATAACGGTTTCACGCGGGTCCAGAGAGGAAAACGGATCTTGGAATACCATCTGCATCTTTTGGCGCAGCGGGCGCATTTCCTTACGGCTCAGCTTGGTGATATCGTTGCCTTGGAAGATGATTTTGCCGCTGGTGGGCTCAATCAGCTTCAGAATACAACGGCCGGTAGTGGATTTACCGCAGCCGGATTCGCCTACGATACCCAGAGTTTTGCCTTCCTCCAGAGTAAAGCTTACACCGTCGACAGCATGCAGCTGACCTGCAGCGGTATTAAAATATTTGGACAGATTGTCAATAACTAACAGCGGAGCATTACTCATTTTTGGTTCCTCCTTAAAGCAAATCCGGGTCTGGAATAAGCGTGGCAGGCTACAAAATGAGTTTTGCTGCCATCTACGGAATGCAGCTCAGGCACGGAGGCAGAGCATGCTTCGGTAGCATAGGGACAACGCGGAGCAAAGGTGCATCCGGGCGGCAGGTCTGCCGGGTCTGGCATCAGGCCCTTGATTGGCTCCAGCATTTCGCCCTGCTCCTTCAGGTTAGGCAGGCTGTTGAACAGGCCCTCGGTGTAGGGATGGCGCATGCTGTTGAATACATCGTCAACAGTGCCCTTCTCCACAATACGGCCGGCATACATAACTGCCATATCGTCGCAGACCTCGGCAACGATGCCTAGGCTGTGGGTAATCATCAGCATGGACATGTCGCGGTTGTTGATGAGGTCCTTCATCAGCTCCAATACCTGCGCCTGAATAGTTACATCCAGTGCGGTGGTCGGTTCATCGGCAATCAGCAGCTTGGGGCTGCAGGCCAGCGCGATAGCAATAACTACACGCTGTTTCATACCGCCGGAGAACTGATGCGGATAGTCGTTGGCTCTTGCCTCGGCAATACCAACAAGCTTCAGCATATCCTTAGCCTTTTCCAGAGATTGCTCCGGAGTAAGGTTCTGGTGCAGCTCCAGACTTTCGGCAATCTGCTCGCCTACAGTCATAACAGGGTTCAGCGCGGTCATCGGGTCCTGGAAAATCATTGCCACGTCGTTACCGCGCATTTCCTCCAGCTCACGCTCACTCATTTCGAGTACGTTTTTGCCTTCGAGCTTAATCGTACCGCTTTTGATAACTCCCGGAGGATCCGGAACAAGGTTCATAATAGACAGTGCGGTAGTAGTTTTGCCTGCACCGGTTTCGCCTACCAGACCCAGAGTACGTTTTTTTCCGATTGCGATGTCAATGCCGTTTACAGCATGTACATCACTGTCTTCTGTTTCATAATGGACCACAAGGTCCTTAATATCTAATACTAAATCCATAATGCAGCCCCCTTATTTCTTCAGCTTAGGATCCAGCGCATCGCGCAGGCCATCGCCCAACAGGTTCAAGGCTAATACGGTAAACATAATAGCTAAACCGGGAATAACACAAATGTAGCTGGCATCACGAATATGTCCTCTGCCGCCGGAAAGCAGCGCGCCCCATTCGGGAGCAGGCGCCGGTACGCCAATACCCAAGAAGCTCAGGGAGGAAGCGGAAATAATAGTAGTACCGATCAGCAGAGTAGTCTGTACGATAATCGGAGACAGGCAGTTCGGCAGGATATGTCTGAGAATAATCTTCCAGGTGGGCAGGCCCATCGCATAGGAGGATTCAACATATTCCAAATCGCGCACTGTCATAACGGAAGCACGCACGATACGCGCATAGTTGGTTGCGCATGAAATTGCCAGAGCAATAATCAGGTTAATGGTGCTGGTGCCCAGCAGAGATACGATTACTACTGCCTTCAGAATGTTAGGAATGGAGTAGAAAATATCAATACCGCGCATGATGATATCATCGGCCTTGCCGCCGTAGAAGCCGGCAATAGAGCCTAAAATGGTACCAACAATCAGACCGAAGCCTACGGAACCGATACCGATAGCCATGGAATAGCGTGCGCCGTACATAACACGGGCAAACAGGTCACGGCCGTATTCGTCTGTGCCGAACCAGTGCTCCCCGCTGGGAGGCTGCAACTTAATAGCCAGGTTCTGACCGATAACGTCGGTTTCATAGTTAAATACCAAGGGACTTACCAGAGCGATGACGCACAGCAGTGCCAGAAAGGCCATGCCGATTACAGCGCCCTTATTTTTCAGCAGACGATGCCAGGTTTCTTGGAACATGGTGCGTCTTTTAGTTCTTTTCTTTGCAGCCATCTTCCTCACCCCTTCTTGCTGTACTGTGCCTTGATACGCGGATCAAAGAATGCGTATACCAGATCGACAACCAGGTTAATCAGGCACATCAAAATAGAACACAGAATAATAGAACCTGTTACCATCGGAATATCGCGTCTGGTGATGGATTCGTATACCAGACGGCCGATTCCGGGCCAGCTGAATACGGTTTCAGCCAGTACGGAGCCGGTGATAACCAAAGACATTTGCAGACCGATAGCAGTGATAATAGGAATCAGTGCGTTTTTCAGACCATGCTTGTAGATTACACGATGCTCGCTGCAGCCTTTAGCACGCGCGGTGGTCATATAATCCTGACGCATAACGTCCAGCATGGAGGAACGGGTAATACGGGTAATCAAAGCTGCCAGACCGAAGCCTACGGTTACAGCAGGCAGAACCAGGCTCTTCCAGCCAAAGTTACCGCCGGTCGGGAATAATCTCAGATGCAGAGCAAAGATAATAATCAGCATCAGGCCCAGCCAGAAGTTAGGCATGGAGGTACCGAACAAAGCGAAAATCATGCCTGCGGTATCCTTCCAGGTGTTCTGGTGGATAGCTGTGTAGATACCCAGAGGAATGGATACCAGAGTAGCAATAATAACAGCAGCACCGCCCAGATACAGGGTGTTCGGCAGATACTGGAAGAAGGTATGGAATACATCCTTGTTGGTTACATAGGATTTGCCCATATCACCTACGAGCATACCTTTCATATAGTTAAAGTATTGCAGCAGGAAAGGCTGATCCAGACCAAGCTCATGGCGGATCTGATCAATCATTTCCTTCGAAGCGCCGTCGCCGGCAATCATCATTGCGGGGTCGCCCTCAGTAAGACTCATGGCCCAGTAAATCAGAAAAGAGGTTACTAAAATTACCGGAATCAAACTGAGGAGTCTGTTGACAACATATTTAAGCATTCAACAAAGCTCCTTTCTGTAGAACTCAAATAAAAGGTGCTATGATAAAACAAGAGAGGACTACGCCTCCCTTGTTTTACGCCTTTGTAAATTTTTCAGCAAAATTATTTAGCGATATAAGCATGACGCCAATCATGGTTGCCGCCGCCGTAGAAATATTGACCTTTCAGTTTTTTATTGTAGGCAACTACCAGGTTAGCAATGTACAGAGGAACCTGCGGACATTCGTCAACCAGGTATTTTTGCAGCTCAACGCCGGCTTCCATACGTTTGTTCTGATCCTTCAGGGTTGCAACATCATCAATCAGCTTATCAGCCTTCGGATCGGAGAAGTGATGATAGTTGGAGCCGGAACCGGTGTAGAACAGGTCGCGATATACAAAGTCAACCTTGGAGTCTTCGTTCCAACGCCACAGGAACAGGCTTTGTTTGCCGTCCTTGCAGGCAGCCTTCAGAGCAGCTTGCTCCATCGGAACCAGATCTACGGTAATACCGATTTGTGCCAGGTTAGCTTGGATAACAGTTGCAATCTGCTCGTAGGGAGCGCCGGTTGCATAGGTCAGAGTGGTTTTGATAGGACCGGTTACGCCGGATTCCTTCATCAGCTGTTTAGCACGCTCCAGATTGTAGTCATAGCCGGGCATTTCATCATAGAAGCCCCACAGACCACGGTTCAGAATAGTTTTTTGCAGAGTGCCTTTGCCATTCAGAGCAGCGTCCAGAACGGATTTCTTGTCGATTGCGCAAGCTACAGCCTGACGCAGTTTTTGGTTATCCCACGGTTTCTTTTCAACATTGAATGCGAAGTAGAACAGACGGGTACCGGGTTGTTCGTAAACAGTGATATTCTTGTCATCCTTCAAGAATTTCAAATCGCTGATAGGCGGATTTACGCATACATCGATTTCGCCGGCCTGCAGAGCCATTACGCGAGCAGAAGCCTCAATCATCGGACGGAATTCGATGATATCGGATACGCCGGGAGCAAAGTTATCGGTTGCAGGCAGGTTGTTGCCCCAATAATCCTTAACCTTGGTCAGACGGCAGTATTCGCCTTGAACCCATTTGTCATATTTGTAAGGGCCGGTACCGATAAGCCACGGCTCTTTTACGCCATCATCATAAGCCTTTTTGGATTGGATGGACAGAGGAACGGAGGACAGAGATTGAATGAACTCGTTGTTATAGGAGCTGATTTCGATTTCAATCTGATATTTGTCTTTAACGGTAGATTTAACATAGCCTGCCAGAGCGGATTTGATAACGTTTTTCATTGCCATATCCAGGGTGAATTTAACGTCATCTGCAGTCATCGGAGTCTTTTTACCATCGTTGAAGTATACGTCCTTACGCAGGTTCATGATGATATGGGTATCATCTACGAACTTCCAGTCGGTAGCCAGACCAGGGCCGAAACGCTCCTTGCCTTGAGAGCCGTTATTGAAGAATACCAGAGTCTGGTGAGTGTTCTTCAGAATAACGTTGTTGGCAGCGTCCTGTTGTTTTTGCAGGTTAAGGTTGTTGATATCGGCATCGGTACCGATAACCAGCTTCTCCTTGTGTGCAGTACTGCCTTTGTCAGCTTTGTCATCGCCGCCGCAGCCTGCAACAGCCATAGCAAGAATCATCAAAGCTGCCATGATGAGCACTAATAATTTTTTCATAATGCACCTTCCTTTCAAAATTGCATTTTATGACTACTTCCATTGTACACTATGAAAGAACTTTACGCAAGACACAATTTTGTCAATAGTTCTACACTTTTAGTTCATCGTTTAAATTTCTCTGCCCTAAAATGCTTTTACAATAATAAATGCGCAGCCAAACTGCGACTGCGCATTATAAAACACTGTTCTTATATGAAGGACTGCTCTTACATCATCTTCAAAAACTTGTCATACATAGCCAAAAAGCCCTGCATAAAGCTCTTGGCCTTTGCCAAGTCCGCTCCATCCGGATGGCTGGCAGCTGCTGCCCAACGGGCTTCGCTCTCGGGACTGGGGCTGTGCGGGCTGCCTGCCGGCATCTTGCGCATCATAGCAATCAACGCCGGGTCAATCGCACCGCGAATAGATAAAGTACCCAGTACCTTGCAGTCCTTGTTCATTAATACGCCTGCATTTACCAGGGAGCTTACAGCGTGGTCGCTCGCCGGGTTTGCACCCAAAGTTTGGAACAGTACTACCTTTTTGCCGTGCAAATTCTCCAAATATTTTTTCATCTTTGCGTTCGGTGCGCCCTTATCAACCCAGTAGCCTGCTACAACAACAGCAAAGTCATCCGCAGCCGGAGCAGCATCAACCTGCGCCAGCACGCAGCGTTCGCCTGCAGCCTCGGCCAAAGCCTTGGCAACCTTTTCCGTATTACCGGTTTTGCTGTCATAAACGATTAAAATGTCCTGCATAGTCATACACTCCTTTTATTTCATATTCTTCATAATACCCATCATCTTCTGGCCGGCCTGCTCCATCAGTCCCGGCTTGCCGTAAAGCGCGCATTCCGCAGCTGTCAGCAGCACTCTGTCCATCTGACGATAGTAATATTTTCCCTTCGCCGTAAAATAATACTTGCCGTCCACAGCGTAAAGCAGGTCCAAAAGCTCCCACTGCTCCAAAAGCGGTTTGAACAAGCTTTCCCAATCCGCATCGCTATACTGCTTCAGCAAAGCAAAATCAAATCTGCCGGAATCACACTGTCCGGACAGCTTTTCGAGGAGCAGATAATTGTCGTTATGTTTGCCCATGCCCATGACAGCGTACTGCCCGGACGTAGCCTTTTTTACATAGTCGCTTCGATCCATAGTCTTCATATAGTTATACATTCCCATGTGACCGCCGCAGGCCGCACCGCAGGTAATGATGTTCGCACCGCTCTTCACCAACGTATTGTAACCACTGCGTTCATCCTCGCGCATTGCCCAATGGCAGCAGCTCAGCGCCTTTGCTCCCTGCTCTGCGAGCAGCGCATCGGCAGCGACGAACATTTCCGCCAGCATTCTGTCGTTATATTCGTATTTGATGTTGCCCTTGGCAATCGCCTGACCTAAGGGAGATTTAGGCATAATCTGCAGCTTGTACAAATCCATGCCGCTCACGCCGCAGGCCAGCGCCGTTCTGATATCGTCCAGCAGCATTGCCTGCGTCTGGCCGTTCAGGCCGTAAATCAGGTCGATGATAACCTTTACGCCTTTGGCTGCCACCTCTTCGAGCTTGGCCGTTACCTCCTCCTTCGCATTAAGCCTGCCTAAGGAGCGACGCAAATGCGTATCAAAGGCCTGCACGCCAAAGCTGAAGCGGTTCACGCCGCCGGCAATGCAGGCAGCGAGCTTATCCGCCGATAAATCATAAATACTGCTTTCAAAGGTTACCTCGCAGTCATCCGCCAGACTTGCTACACTGTGAATTTTGTTCAGCAGCGCACTGATTTGCGCCGGATTGAGCACCGACGGTGTGCCACCGCCAAAGAAAACAGCTTCCGGTCTTTGTTTGGCAAAAACACCCTGCTGCTGCAGGAAATCCAGCTCTGCCAAAAGCGCCTGCACATATTCTTCCACCTGTTCTGCATCAAAGGGATTGCGATAAAAGCTGCAGTAGGAGCAGCGCAGATTACAGAACGGAATATGCATATACAGCGCCGTCGGCTGCTGCGGCTGCAAAGCAAACTCCTGCAGCATCGTCCCCGCCATCATCCCAGGCAACGGTTTGGTCTTGCGCGGAATATAGGTCAGATCTTTAAAGCTTGCTTCTACAGCAGTAGCCCCCGGCTGGCCGGCAAGAGCCTTATAATCATCGCGCTCATAAAAGGCTTGGATATTTTTTGCATAATCAGTCATCAGCCTACTCCTTTACTGCATCAGGGTACATTTTCGCTGCCATGTAGCGCACTGCCTTCGGATATTCCAACCCCGGATTGAGCAGGAACAAATCATCAGGCAGGAAAAATACCTGCTTATTTTTTACTGCGTCGATAGATTGCCATGCTTCATTATTCATAATCTCCAGCTTGGGATTGCCCTCAGCATCACGCGGCGCACCCATAGAGGTGATAAATATAACCTGCGGATTTTTCTCCAGCAAATCCTCTAAGCTGTAGGGAGCCTTATCAGGCTGAGTTCCCATCGGTCCGCTGACAGGCTTGGTTTCTCCCTGCACTACGTTGCGTAATTTAAGCATTTTAGCACAGCAGCCGGCAATGCTGGTTTCCTTTTCCATAGTAATGCCCATGCTGGTGGTGTGCAGAATCGCTACGCTACGCTCGCTTTTAGGCAGCTTGCTGACGGTAGCATTGATATCCTTATCGAGATTTGCCACAACCTTCTGTGCCTTGTCATCCTTGTGCATTATTTTGCCAATGGTGAGCATGCTGTGCTTAACATCCTCATAGGATTTCAGATTCAGCACAACAACTGGAATATTGTTGGATTCCAATGTATGCAGATAACGCTCGTGCATTCCCTTGTAAGCAATTACCAGATCAGGCTTCAGCTCCACGATTTTTTCTACATTGATATTAAAGATAAAGCCGACCTCAGCAGCATCCTTGGCAAAAGCGGGAACCTTGCCTACCTGTGTTTTGGCACGGCCGACAACCTTGCCATCTACTGCCTCCACCAGCTCCAGGAAGGACGGGGACAGAACAACGATTCTTTCGGGAACCTTCTTCAATGTAACAATACGCTGGTTATCATCGGTGATTTTTACTGCGCTGCCCGAACCAGAGTTTCCGGTTAGCGGAGAGCAACCGCTTATACATAAGCATACCACAAGAACTGTTAAAATGAAACTGAAAATTTTTCGCATAATACTTCCTCTTAGGCAAACAAAGCAGGCCATCGGGCCTGCTTTATTTGTGCTTTTACTTTACCGCTATGTTTAGAATTTATATTCCATACCAACTCTGTACATACGGCCAAGACTGCCGTCAGAATACGGACCAAAGTTCTGGTGATTGCTGATATTATCAATACCCAGATAAATCTTGGTGTCTTTATTGAGATGTCTGGAGGTCATAATATTGGCAATGGTGAAATCCTTGGTTTCGTAAACAAAATTGCCCATTGTACTCTTATCACCATTATTGAAGTAATAATTGATATTAGACACAAGGTCAAAGCTCAGATTCCAAGCATAAATATTTTCTGGCTGATAGGAAACGCCAAAGGTTACCTGATGCTTAGCTCTATCTTTCAAACGAGTTCCCGCTGTTTTATCTTTAGCATCCAAGAAAGTATAACCAGCATTAAGATAAATATCTTTACCGATTCTATGAGAACCATACAATTCCACACCCTGCAGTAATGCTTCAGGAACATTTTCATAAGCCATGATCATGTCATGGTTAACTCCAGGATAAATATCAGGATGCTGCTCAGTATATTCTCCTGTCCAACGGGTACCAATCAAATCTTTAACTTCATTTCTGAATAAGCCAAAGTGAACTGTAGATCTGTCTCCCCAATCCTTTTCTACAGATAATTCATAGCTCAAGGATTTTTCCGGCTTCAAATCAGGATTGCCCACATAGAATTGACCAGGTCCACCTGGATTAGAAGCATACATCTCCCAGAATATATACAAATCATTTACGGTCGGTGTCTTGTAGCCCTGACCAACTACAGCCTTGATACGTACATCATCAGCAGCATTATAGGTTGCAGCTAAGTTACTGGTCAGCTTGTTGCTGAACTGATCACTGTGGTCAAAACGCACGGAAGGAATAATCAGCCATTTATCATTCGGTCTGAATTCATCCTGAACATATGCTGCCATATAATTAATAGCTGCTTTATCAAAAGCATCATGAGCACTTGCGCCACCCAAAGATGTGTTAGGTTTCTTTAAGCGTGTACCCTCACTCTCATCCTTACGATATTCAAAACCGGCGGTCAGCTTATTCTTATCACTAAGGTTAAAGGTATCCTTGCCTTCAATAACGCTCAGAGTACGCTTAACCGTATCATGCTTAGGATCCTTCAGCGTCCAGTCACCAATACCGCCAGGTCTCATCAGGTTAGTCATGCGTGTCTTGTTCTGGCTCATATAATCCTTGTCAAATACTGATTTATAGGCTCTGAGCACCCAGTCCTGCCTGTCATCTGAACCCTGATAAGTAATAGCATAGTCAGTGCGTTTATTATTATTCCAAATCGTCTGCACCTGATCCTGCCATACCATACCAGGCACCATATCCTTCCGGCTAGTAGTTGACTTCTTGTTTTCTTCCTTAATGCGGCTAACATCTGCACTTAATTTGTTACCATTATCAAAGGTATAACCCACATTTACAGAAAATGGCTGCTCCTTACCAAAAAAGTTCATCGAATCGCCGCTGCCATTGGGATCCTCATAGGGTCTATTTTTGTTCAGGCCGGCATTAATCTTATAGGAGTAATTATTCTCTGCACCCTGAAGATATAGGTTGCCTTTATAGCCTGCACCCTTACCATTTTCGTACCAGCCATATTCATAATTTACTGTAGCAAAGGTCTTGTCAGGGGTTTTCGTAACAACGTTGATAACACCGCCCATAGCATCACTGCCATAAAGTGCACCAGCAGGACCGCGGATAATTTCTACCTTTTCAACGTCCTCCATACGAATACGGTCTACATCCCACGCATTGGCAGAGTTGTAAGCAGCCTCGCCGCCTAAACGCTTGCCGTCAACCATAATCAATACGTGACGGGATTCACTGCCGCGAATGCTGACATTACTGCGTCCCTGGAAATCGTTGAATACATTAACGCCCAAAGCACCCTTTAAGGCATCATGCAAGGTTTTAGCCTGTGTCTGTTCCAGCTTTTTGCTGTCAACAATCTCTACGGTCGAAGGGGTTTCCTTAACAGTCATTGCCGTTCTGGTTGCGGTAACAACCATGGTGTCCAAAGAAAACTCTTGTAAATTCTCTTCAGCAGCGAATGTTGTCCCCCCCAAAAGCACGCTGCCGGTCAACAGGGTTGTCAGGACTAACTTGGAAAGTTCTTTTTTCTGCATACTCATACCACTCCTTAAAATATATACTAATTACAGCTATGACAGAGTGAACGTACCCCCGCCTATAGAGGTGGAAGCTTCCTGCTTCAGCAAGAACAGC
>ERZ779890.1522-NODE-1522-length-23779-cov-3.213075_pt1 | contig 23779 bp, 3 predicted proteins | sample MGYA00511553_ERZ779890 | MGnify/ENA primary metagenome ERZ779890 (study PRJEB29588, sample SAMEA2152064) | human gut metagenome | biome: human gut; feature: human-associated habitat; material: faeces | place: Denmark | collected 2008/2010 ... | reverse complement strand
ATAATAATAGTTATAATAAGTTATTAAATAATATTGCTTGGAAAGACAGAGTTGATATTGTTAATAATCTGTTACCTACTATTAATGAATTTGAGAAAACTATTAATGCTATATTGGTTCATAATGATGACCAATGTACTGGTTATAAACTTGTTAAATTTAATGATATTTGGTATAATGGTACAACTGGTGTTAATAAAGTAAATCTTTGGAGATTTAATAATGTTAATGATATACACAAACAAATACCTTTTATGATTACTGATTTAGTTGTAGATGAATCTACACTAAAACGTAAAGCTAAATGGTATGATATTAATAAATTCATTTGTCAATATGTTTATTGTATAATGAAGTTTAATAATAGTGATAATAACAGACTTTGGGAACTTATTGATGTTAATCCTGAATGGATTCTTGATAATCGTAATAATCAAAGATAATTTGTAACAACTTGTGCGGCTCGGCCTTCGGCCTCGCTCCCCGGTGGGGCAGGGGGGGTTGCACGCCCACTTGTCGTGTTACTCAAACTTTTAATGGTATGTCTAATCGTAAAGTTAATCCTGATAGTCTTCGTCAAGTTACTCGTTATATTAATGAGTATTCTCAACATATTTGGGATAACGAATTGACTGGTGATAAAGAATTTGTTCGTGTTAAAGAAAATAATAAACTTAAAACTGTTCGTTCACGTTCAAAAGATGGTAAATATTATTATCCTTATCCCTCGTATGAAGGTGGTGATGATACTATTGGCCCCGGTTTTAAGTTAAATGATACTTCTGATTTTACTAAATCTGTTAAAGCGAAAGGTAAAGCAACAAGAAAACAAATTGATGCTGAATTGAATCGTCGTATGGCGAAAGCCTACAATGATGTTCGTGATATTTATTCTGAGAAATATGGTATTGATGATTTCAATACTTTACCTCAGCCTATTGTTAATCTTATGTCTAATCTTGCATATCGAGTAGGTCGAACTGGTTTTAGACAATATAAGAAATTATTAAAAAGTGCTAATGAACGTAATACAGATAATATTATTAAAGAATATACTACTGGTAATAAAAGAAGAGATAAATCTGAATTAGAAATATTTAAAACTAATAGTTCTAATGATTATGATATGATTAGAAATAAATTATTTTCTAATTTTAATACTGATGATAATCCTGATAACTATGTTGAAGATATGAGTAAAACTAATCGTAAAAAATATAATTTCGGTGGTATTCGTTCTACACACGATGCTACTGCTGATTATTTAGGAATGGCTCGTGATTCTGGTAATAGATTTTTCGGCAATGGTATAATTGATATGCTTTATCATGGTGGGACAAATGATGATACTGGAATCCCAGTTAAGAACTATGTAGATAAGTTGATTGCTAATGATAAACTTATCTATGCAAATATGCAGAACAAAATCAATAATGAAGTTTTAACTTCTCGTGGTATTACTGCTAAATTCGGTGGACTTGTTGGAACTCCTCGTAGGAAATTCTATTGGGGTGGAACAAGTATTAATGACCCCGGTAGTGTTCAATGGGGTACACGAGTTCAAGCCAGTGATATTGATGAATCTAAATATAGTGCAGACGGCGAAGGTATCGTAGGTGGTAGTGCTTTAAGTGGAGCTGGGACTGGATTGGGAATTGGAGCTGCTGTTGGTGGAACTGCGGCGCTTGCCACTGGTGCAGCTGCTGGTTCTTGGCTTGGCCCTATCGGTGCTGGTATCGGTGCATTAATTGGTGGCATCGTTGGTCTGTTTACTGGACGTAAGAAAAAGCGTCAAGAAGAACGTCGTCGTCAAGAACTTTTAGCTGAACAAGCTGAAATGGAACGTCAGCAAACTTTGGGTAATATGCAAGATAAAGTTGAAAATGATGTTGCAACTATTCGACAAAGTAATCTTGGTAATTACTCTGAAGGTACAGGATTTTATGCTAAATTAGGTGGAATGATTGGTCGTAGAAAATTAAACACCGGCGGCCAAGTAGTTCCTAATTCATCTAATAGTGTTGTTGCTTATGGTCAAACGCATGAACAATATAATCCTGCTACTGGTGAAACTGGAATTATATATGGCGATTCGGAAATTGAAGGCGGCGGCGCTAAAAATGGTCGAATGTATGCTGGTGAAGTTGTTCGTGAAACTCCTGAAGGTGGTCAAGTATTCAGTGATACTATTAAAGTTCCCGGAACAAATCGTACTTTCGCTGATTACGCAAAGAAACTTACTGATATGAAAGGTAAAAAAGAAGCTCAAGTTATTCAACTTGCTGATGGAATTATATTATCTTTGTCTGCATTAGATAAGAGTAAAACTAATAAATTACAAACTGGAACAAATGTTCGTAATATTGAAAAGTTAGTTTATAGAATGAATAAAGCTCGTGGTGAATCTGAAGCTATTGATGCCAAAACAGAAGATTTATTTGAAGCTCAAGAACTTTATGCTACTGCTTTAGGACTTCGTAATGATGCTCCGGTTATGCGTTGTGGTGGAATGGTAAGAAAGAAAAGACCTTTTGGTGGATATGCTTCGCCTTATAGTCTTACAGGAGTTTCAGCTCCTAAACTTACTACTTTACCGCCGATTCAAACTACTACAAGTGCTGGCGGTGGTTCTGCATTTAAGTTCGGATTTAATGAATTTGGACTTGGTATGAATCTTGCTGGTTCACTGTTTGGAATTGTAGGTAACGCTCTTAATACTCGTGCTAATCGAAAGGCTATTGAATTTGAATCCACACTTCATGTTCCGAAAGGTAATAAAGTAGATGCTGTTCAATATAGTACAGATTATGATATAAGTGAAGAATTACAAGAACTTGGCACACAAGAACGTAGAGCTGCTCGATATATTACTGATAACACAAGTAATGTTCAAACAGCTCGAAATAGTGTAGCAAATCTTGCAATTAATGCTCAACTTGCTCGAAATAAACTGTATGGAGCTAAGAAAGATTATCAACGTCAAAGATATGATTTGAATAGGCAAGAACGAGTTAATGCTCGAAATGCTAATAGTCAAATTATGTATCAAGACGCTATTAATGAATATAACAAAGCTGTCGGCTTGAATCAACAGTTAATGGCAGTCAGAACGCAAGGATTACAAGGAATGTTACAAGGAGTTGAAGGTCTTGCCGGAGCAGTTAATAATTACGCAAGTGCCCGCTTATATGAAAAGTTATGGCCTCGTGGAGTAACTAATCACATGAAAAGTGGTTTTGCTTGCGGTGGTCTTGCAAGACGTAAAAAAGCTTAATGTAGTGCGTGATATATCGGATTATTCTTTTATAGGATAGTCCGATATTCACGATTTTTTGTATATTTGTAATGATACAAATAGTGGTACAAACACGCGCGACAAGTGGGCGTGCAACCTCCTGCCCCACCGGGGAGCGGAGCCGCTGGGCGAAGCCCAGCAGGCGGAGCCATACGAGTTACAACTAATTTACAAACTAATCATTATAAAATTATGGCAGAAATTGCAATAGGTCGATACGATACTAATACATTAAAAACTCCACAATTACAAGATTATGGAAGTGTATATGCTGCTGTTGGAAATGCTTTGAATCAAAAGTATTACCAAAATCGTGAAGCTTATATTAATAGAATTGCTAATCCTTTAAGTCAAATTAAGGCAACTTCTCGTGGACAAAAAGTTCTTAATTCTGAAAGAGCTAAGATTGTTGAAGGTGCTAATGAATTTAAGGAACAAGATAATTGGTTTGCAGCAGATGATTATATTTATAAGCAAACTGAGAATATTCTGACCAATGAAGGTCTTAAAGCTGTTCAAGTTGATTATGCTTTGGAACAGCAGTATATGGAAGATTTGAAAAAGAGTGATTGGGATACTCAAAATCAAAATGCTTTCTTGCTTCGTAGTCGTTTACAATCTTCTGATATTATTTATGATGCAGAAACTAATACTGTTGTAAGCGGTGGTTTTAATGGAGTTCGAATCGGTAAAAAGTTCGATGTAAATAAATATCAAAAAGACGTATTTGATATTCTTTCAAAAGCTAAGGCTGATAAAGTATCATTTGAAAATCTTGTTACTAATCCTGATATGATACGTCAGTATGGATTGGATGTTGCAACAGGTTTTGATGGTGAAAAGTTAGCAAGTCACTTTGTTAAAACTGGTAGTGAAAGAGAAGGTATTACAGAACAAGAGATTATGAGTTATGCTATGTCATTACTCAAATCTAATCCTGATTATACTAATTATCTTACTACTATTTGGCAGAATCAAGATGCTCTTACTCGATTTGTAAAAGATGATAGTTCTGCTGGTGGACATTTAAGAGATTATGAATTAAAAGATTATGCTCCTTTATTCGCTGGTAATCCTACAATGTTTGCTCTTAATGGTTTAGGTATTAACATAAATGAACTTGGTGCTCCTACAAAAGATGGTAAGTTTACTGTTAATTCTAAATTACCTGCTGAAGTTAAAACTTTGTTAGATACTGTTAATAAGGAGTATGGAGTTAATGTTCTTGATATATTACAGAACAAAGCTCAAGTTCCACCTGAACTTATTCAAGCTGGTTTACAGAATTATGTAGATAGAATGTTTGAAAGTTACGCTGCTGGTGTACTTGGTGCTACTGATGATATTGAGAATCTTGATAGAACCGCTTTTACACAAAGTGTTTTGTCTGGTCAATTTATTAACAATAATATTCAAAGCTTAGCTGGTGCTGCCGCAGGTTTATATTCTTATCAAGATATTAAGACTACGGTTGATTTAATTGCTAATCCCGGTTATGCTGCTTATATTAAAGCTCGTGCAAAAGGTAAACAGCAAGAACTTGAAACTCTTCAACAGTACGCTCCATATCTTGATACTTTAGGTGGTTTTGAAGTTACTGGTGATAGTGTTGCAGAAAACATTAATCGTCGTAATGAAATTACTGACCAAATGACTAAACTTTCGAATTCTATGAATCAGATATTTACATCTGATGAACTTGGAATTTTAGGTCTTAGTCCGGGGGATGGTAATATTGTTAAAACACTTAATATTTCTACTGCTGAAAGATTAGTTGATTCAGCAGGTCTTGATGAAGAAACGGCAGCTAATCTTAAAGGTAAACTTTTACAAGTTCAAACTGCTCAACGTAATTATAATAATCTTCAAGCTAAACTTCGTTCTGACGAAATTCAACTTAATTCTGTATTTGATACTTGGAAAGAACATAGAGATAGGATTGAAGGTGGTATAGGTTGGTATAGAGTTAATAACGAAGAAGCTAAGATTATTCTTGATAACAGACTCGATAGTTATGATAAATACGTTGATTATATAAATCAAAATTATAAAGAACTTTATAATCCTGAAACATATAGTAGTACTTGGGTACGAAAAGATGGTGTAACAACTGGAGCTAAATATCTCGGTGATATGCTGACAAAAGAAGAGTTTGAATCTACTTTGTCTAATGCAGCAGATAATGTTTCAAATCGTTATCGTAAAGCTATTGCCGACGCACCTCTTGAATTTACAGCAACTCGTGAGATTATTGCTAATCCTTCAAGATTTCAACAAAATTACATGGCAGCTGCTATGGTAAATTGGAAAAAAGGTGCTGGTAACATTAGTGTTGTTCAAACTCCGTCTGGAGAAGGTACTGGTCTTACTGGAATGCAATTAGCTAAGTATATGAACTTTGATGCGTTCCCTACTTCTACAACTACCAATTCAAAAGGTACAAGTGTAACTCGTCAGAGTAATGCTACTAAAAATTCTAAACCTCTTTCAGGTAAAGAACTTGGTCTTGATTACGATATTTATAAGACTGAAGTTAGTCCGATTGCTAATGGAATTGCAGCTCGTGAAGGTCGTAATGAATACGCAATTACTCTTTTCGATGAAACCGGTGCTGCTCGTGGTAATATTATTTTTTCCGAACAAGTAGACCCTTCTACTATTGCTCGTCAAATTCTTGATAATTATCGTAATATTAAACCTTATGCTAAAATTGGTGGTGAAGGTTTACAACGTAGTGCTGGAATGATTGAATCTCAATACGCTTCGGGATTTATTGATTTCAATACTACTGGTGCTAATAATAGTCCTGCTGTTGCAAACATCGCAGACCTTCAAAGAACTGTTGATGATTTAGGTAAAGTTGAATATGATTTGAATATTCACGAACCTTTCTATAATAGTATTGACGGTAATAGTCGTAAAATTGAAATTGGTAGAACAACACAAGGTTATTATATAAAAGATATTAGTGGATTGAAATATCCTGATGGTTCTGTTCATTATGGAGAATTTGGATATAATACAATTCCTAATAGTCTTTACACAATTAAAGGTATAACTCCTAATAATATTCAATATTATGAAACTATAAATGAAGCATTAGCTCCTATTGCAGAATATGTTTTAACTCAATATGGAGTTGTTCTTGATATGCAAGAGGCCGCTGAAGCTATTCAAATGAATAAAATAAATAATGCTAATATAGGATATTAAACTATGCCAAATCTAACAGATATTAAAATTCCTATTACAGGTTCGCAAGCTCTTACTCCTTCTGAAACACCAGTTCAGGGAGTAGGAGCTACTCCTGTTTTACCCGGTAGTATGCCGGAACCTGAACTTTCTCGTGGTAGAAAACAATCTTCAATTCGACCTTTTAATATTTCTGAATATGAAAATATATTAGGTCGAGGTCAAGTTAATCCTAATCTTAATTTAAGTGTTCTTAATGAAAATAGAGCACAAAATCAAAATGGTTGGTATTTAACTAAAAATGCTATTGGTCAATTAGGAACTACTATTCTCGGTGGTACTATTACTGGTATCGGTAGTATTCTTAATTTCTTTCCTACTACATATCGTGCTATTAGTCAAATATGGGATGATAATGCCAAATATAAATGGGACAAAGCTATAAACAAAGGTCTTGGTTCTGAATGGCAAAGAATAGGTAAAGATATTGAAAATTGGGGTCGTAAAGCAATGCCTATTTATCAAACAGAACAAGCTCAAAAAGGTGGTTTTGCTGGTGGTATGGGTGATGCTACTTGGTGGGCAAGTATGTTTCCTACCGTAGGTTCTGCTGCTGCATCTATGCTTCCTGTTATTGGACAAATGCGAGCTTTACAAGCTGTTGGTAAATTAGGAACAATGATTAACGGAGTTGGTCGTTTAGGTTCTGCATTGAATAAAGCAGGTCGTGCATTACAAAATCCTTATACTCAACAGATAATTGGTACTTTATATGGAGCACATCTCGATAGTATGGAAGAAATTGTTCGTGGTTATGATGAACAATATCAATATGCTCTCGATTTAGGTTTCAATGAAGATGATGCTCGTAAGTTTGCATCTGTTTATGCTTCTGAAAGTTACAATGATGCTTGGGCTTATGGAGTATTATTTAATGCTATTGAACTTAATAGTATGCTTCGTGGTATTAAAGAAGCTCCAGTTAATAGTATTTCTATTGAAAAAGGTTTAAAAAGTAATATAAAAGGTCTTGCACAAAAAGGTAAGACTTTTGTTTTAGATAGTGAAACATCTAAACTTAATCGCAAACTTATTCCGAGTATTGGACTTCATAAAACAAAAGATTTCTTTTCTGTTGCTTTATCTGAAGGTCTTGAAGAAATGCGAGTTGATATGGCACTTAATGAAGGTGTCGTTGCCGCAAAGAAAGAACTTGGGATTGAAGATGAAACTTCTGATTTAACTCCGTTAGCTCGTATGGGAAGACTTGTTGAACAAGCTTCTTCATGGGATAGTTTTATTTGGGGTGCTATTGGTGGTGGTGTAATGTCTGCTGGACGTAATGGTGTTACACGAATACTTAATGGTAAAGCTCAACAAGAAGCTGAAAATAAGAGAGCTACTAACATTATAAATGGTATTCAAGATACTGCCGCAGCTATTGCTGATTTTGACGGTGATATGAATATTAAAGTAACTGAAACACCAGTTTTAGATGAAGCTGGTAATCAAGTTATGAATACTGATGGTACTCCGAAAGTTAATAGAACTATTACTGACCCTGCTTCAAGTTTACTTGTTGGTATTATGGGTAGAATTGGTTCTGCTAATGGATTCAATTATGCTGTTGAATATTTTGATGAATTAAGTAAATTATCAGATGCTCAACTCGAAGAAGTTTACGGTGCTAATAAACGACCTGTTGTAGATGCTCTTCGTAGAGAATTTACTATTATGCGAGATATTCATGCTCGTAATATGGGTTTAAGTTGGGGTAATCCTTTCGACAATGTTCTTAAAGTTCAGGCATCAACTGATGATTATTTACTTGATTATTATCGTCGTCAATTAGCTATTGTTGATACTGATATTCAAACTTTCGATATTGAAGCGTCTAATCTTCGTAAGCAACGAGATGAAGCCCTTAAAGCTATTGATAGTAAACTCCATAGCTTAAATGTAGAAAAGACTGTTCTTGAACAAGAACGTGAAGAACTGCAAAAAGTTATTGAAGATTATAAAACTCAGCTTGAAGATAAAACTCGTAATAAAGCGATTAGTACACTTAAAGGTAAACGCACTCGATTAGTAAATAAGATTAAAACTATTGAAGATACAATCAATGGTTTGCAATCTCAAATTGATGAATTAAATACTTATATTGCTAATCAAGGTGCTATCAGTACAAAACAACCTAATCGCAAAGCTCGTAAACCGTATCTTCTTGAAATTAAAAATAGTAAGAAATCTATTTTAAGTCTGCAACAACAAATTGCAAATGCTCGTCAGGCTATTGCAGAATTAGAAGTTGGTAAACTCCAATATGAGCAAGAACTTGCTATTCATAATGGAGAGATTGCTGATACTCGTAGGAAGATTGAATTATTTGAAAATGATTTAGCTGATTACGATACAAGACTTAATAGAATTAATAGTGATATTACAGAACAGAGTGAACGTGAAAATAACAATGTAGCTGAATATAATGAAGCTGCAAAACGTTTGCGTGAAACTCGCAATAACAATAATCAAACATATAAATCTCTTGAAGAGGCTCGAACTCAACTAAGTATGGCTGTAATGGCTCTCGAAGAAAATGTTAATAATCGAGATGAGATTATGGCTGAACGAAGTAAGTTACTTAAAGAAGTTTATGATAAACAAGAAGAGATTGAAAAAGCTAAAGATAAAGTAGAAGAAACTACTGAAACTACTAATCAAGAAGCAAGTCAAGAACCCGAAAATGTTACTACCGAGGTGCTGACAGACAGTAACGGGATTTCGTACTCTCTCGATGACAGCGAGGCCCCAAATACCGTCGATATTAAAAATAAGGTATATTCGGTAGGCTCAAAATTTAATGTCGCAGAATCGCCCAAAACCGTGCAAAGAATCGAGGTCGTAACCGACGACGAAACCGATTTTAGTGCTATAATGGTTACTATAAAAGATGATGCGACTAGTAAAGAAGATACATATTCTGCAAAAGAACTTGCAGGTATGGATATTACTGAAATTCGAAGTGAAGTTCAAACTAAATTTGATGCTATTTATAAAACACTTTATAGTATTCAAGATAAACTTTCAGCAGATAAATTTGAGAATCATTATTTAGATACTATTATAAATTTGTATAAAGAATTATCTGATTCTAATAGTGATATTTATAAAGCATTATTATCTCCTATTGATAATACTGAACTTAATACGTTACGAACTAATATTATTGGTAATTTTATTGGTTGGATAAATGAATATCAACCTACTGAAATTAGTAATGAGAATTTAGAAAAAACTAATCGTGTAAAACAGTTATTATCAGATAGTAATATTCGTATTGCAAACAATCTTAAATCTAATCTTTTTAAAGATTGGATTTGGAATCTTTATGGTGGTGATATAGTTGGTTATCGTGAAGAGGAAAACGCTAAAATGCGTGAAGCTATCACTGACTATATTGCTAACGTTGCTAATGTTCTTAATAATAATTATACTATTACTGATGGTAAATTAACTCTTAAGAATATTAATGTAGACCATAATGTAATTCGAGCACAAATAGAAGGTCTTACTCAAATTAAATTTGAGAATCTTAATAGTAATTTTGATACTGTTAGATATTCAAATTTCTATCATAAGATAACACTATTCAAAAATAGTATTATTAATGAAGTAGCTAAAAGTACAACTGAATTTTACAAAACTAATATCGCATATATCAATAGTGTGATGAATAGGTTCATTAGTAAAATTCGTGCTATTAGACAAGATGAAGATAGTCCGTTACATGATGCTCTTGTAAATGATGATGGCTTTGGTAGTCAAACTTCTAAAATTATGGAATTTGCTACTGCTGTTAACAATTTAGCAAAAGAGTTTTTAGACTATGGTGCTGTTCCTAATCTTCCTACTCGTACAAGACTTCATACATTAGCTCAATCAATTCAACCTTATTTGGTATCTGATGTTGATGCTTTGAATCTTACTGGAATAGATGTTATTACAGCTGTTCGTCAAAGTAATGTTCTTGATTTATTAAGAAATGCTCGAATGGCTTATTCTATTCTTTCGAGATATTATAATTTTGAAAGTGGTACTGAATTAAACGATGATGTATCTATTCTTAATAGTCTTGATGTACTTGCTAACAGTGTTTCTGACTTTATAGATGATACTGAATCGAGAGATGAGTTTAATACTAATGACTATCGTTATTATATTAGTGATTCAATGCGTAATGCTCTTGATGCTATTGAAAATACTATTGTAAAACTTGATGGTCGTCAGATATTTACTGATAATCACGTTTATACTTACGAAGATATTCTCGATTCTATATATCAGCAAACAGATGGTCGTAATGATGTTATCAAATATTATGAACCCATTTGGTATGCACTTAAATATTTCAAAAATGATGTAAATGTTAATACAATATATCAACAAATGAGTAAGAATGGTGTTCCACAAGAACAACTCGATGCTCTTAAACGTTTGTTTGATATTATTAATAAACGAATTGCTAATCCTATTCAAACAACAGACGGTGCTTATCTTGATAGTAACTTAAATCTTCGTGGTAAGTTTTTAAGTGATTTCTTCAAAACTCATATTCAACGTGAATTTGAAACTAATGGTTTCAAAGGTTTACGTCGTCTTACACCTGAAGTTTATAAGATTATCACAAGTCCTGAATATTATAATCCTAAAACTCGTATTATTAAAAACAACATTACAGTTAATGGTGTTAAATTCAAGGCTACTGAATTATTTGATGCTTTAAGAACTTTACACGAAGGTCAGGAATTTGAAGTTACTTATAAAGATGGTAATGTCGATGTCAATTTAGATGTAAATGGTAAGAAACTATTAATTGAACGAATTGGTTTAGGTGATAGTGAAACTTATCATGGAATCCAATTAGGTAGAATTGATGAAAGTGGAGTTAATCAATATGATTCTGCTTTTGGTAATTCTTATGGAACATCTAAATTTATAGATACTATTATCAGAAAAGCTGGTGGAAGTGATACAATATTTAACTTAACAAAAGAATTTTATAAAGTATATACTGAAGCCTTAACTCGTGAACAACAAAATTCTGATTCAGTTGTTTCAAAACTGAAATCAATTATTAAAGAATTAGATAAATATGGTAATACATCAAAAACTGAACATTCTGAAATAATCAATGCTTTTATTGGAGCTATCCAATATAATACCGAAGTTGAAGGTGTTAGTCCGGAAGCATTTGATATTGAAGCTCTTGATTTGAATAAGGTTTATTATCTTATTAGTCCTATGTTCTATAACGTAAGACTTAAAAATCTTAATGATTATGTTCGTTATGGACTTAGAATCAAGAACGCTTATCAGAATCTAAATACTAAACTTGGAAATGACTTTATTCAAAGTCAAAAACTTATTACTGAAATTAAAGAAAAAGGTTCTGCAATTTTAGTATTAAAAGGTATTAATAAATCTCCTATTACATTTGCCGATTCAAGTGGTTATCGAGCTAATGTAAATGAAGAGATGCAACGTACTGTTACAGTTAATGGTAAACCTGCTATTAATATTATTCAACGTCAGCCTGATGCTGATGGTTTAATATTAGTTTCATCACTTACTACTGACACTGCATTTAATAATCCTATTGTTGAAGATAAAATTACTTCATCTGATAGGCATTTCCAAATGTATGCTGAAATTCAAGCTAATGCTGGTGAAAATGGAAAAAGTTATATTCCGTTACATCGTGGTAATTTAGCAAGTGATGTTGCAGATACACCGTTTAATGTAGCTGCTATGGAATTTGTTACTCAAACTATGAGTGATATTATTTCAGATGCTACGTTTACATCTCTTCCGACTGATGCTAAATCTGGTCTGTATACTCTTGTAGATGATACTAATAAGACTCGAACTAAAGCTCACAATGCTAATATTCGTAGTCGATTAGCTCCTTTGTCAGAAGCTATCATTACAAGTTATAATCGTGGAGTTCCGGGAGCTGAATGGTTTAACATTAGTTCTCTTTACGAAAATACAGACTCTGCTACTGGAAAAACTCGTTATATTAAACATTTAGATTTCCAAACAGTTGTTCGTAAAAAGAATATACTTGGAAATGGAATAAGTTATATCAATAGAATTAGTATTGAATATACTAAATCTGGTGATAAATTTACTCCTGTTAAACTTCGATTAAGTCGTAGAGTAATTCCAGTTAATAGAACTACTTCAAAAGTTCGTATTGCTAAGAGTCCTTTTACAGCACGAGAACTTGCTCAATTAAATGGTATTATTGAAAAGAGTAAATCTAACAAAGGAACTTACGCTGTAATTGATTTGCAAGCAAGAGGTATTACTGGTAAAGATTTAACTGATTTACTTAATCATAATCTATTCCGTAAACTGTATGGTAATATGCAACGTAGTGTTACTACTGCATTGCAAGGCGACCATTATACTTATGGTGTTAAAACAGAGGATGGTTACGCAGCAGTTAAAGGTCAATATAAATCTAAAATACTTGATTGGGCTAAACAACAAGGTATCGTTGATAAATCTGTTTCTTCAACATTTGATTCGATGCAAGATTTTATTCTTGACACCGGCGCTTTAACAACAAGTGTTATTGGAATTAGAGATACCAATGGTAATGTTGTTACCAATTATACTATTGATTCTATTCAACCTGCAATGTTCTTTGAACTTAAATCTGAAAGTTCTGATAATCCTATTCGAGAATCAGAAGATATGACGAAAGAATTTGCTGTTAAAGCAATTACAACATTAAGTTCAATGACAAGTGATACTGAAACAAACTGGTATCAAAAACTTGTTAATATTACAGATGATAAAGTAGCAGGTCTTAGAGTATTAGGTGTTATACCTGATTTTGTATCTGAAGATGTTGCTAACAGAATCACTGAATTATATGATAGAATTTATGCTGATGGTAAAACTAATTTCAGTATTAAGAAACTATCGAGTAAACAAGATTTCATAATTGCTCAATATGATAAAGGTACTGAAACTATCGTTATCAATAGCAATAAACTTACTAAACGTGATTTTACTGCTACTGATTTAGGTGTTAATATTACTCATGAATCTCTTCATAAGTATTTTGAACAACAAGCTAATTCTAAAGAATTATACGATAAACTTGCTACATTAATTAGCGATATTAATAACACTGCATTTAAAGTTGATTCTAAAGAATTTAATGCTAAATATAAGAGCGATTTAACTGAACTTGAACTTGGTTATCTTCGTACATATCTTAAAATATTAAGTGAAACTCCTGCTGAAATAGTTACTTATGCTTTTACAAATAAACAGTTTGCTAATTTAGCAAATAGAATTATTGTGGAAGAAGCTCCGAAGATTAAGAAACGTAAAAGTCTTTGGGATAAAATTATTGATGCAATTCTTTCTATTATTGGTGTTAATAAAATTACTGATAATAGTTTACTTAATAATGTACGAAATATAGTAATTAATAGTTTGGATAGTGTGAATAGCCGACGCGCAAAAAGTCCGACCAGTGGGCGTGCAACCTTCTCTCCCACCGGGGAGCGGAGCGCTGGGCGAAGCCCAGCAGCGGAGCCGACTTCAATTACAACTAATCAAACTAATGTTACAAACGATGCAACACATGATAATTTATCAGTTACGGAACCTATTAAAACACCTGATGTACCTCTGACAGAAAATCAAAGAGCAGCTCAAGCTGAATTGGATTTCCTTGATGATGACGGTGAAATTACGTTTGATGACAATAATTCTGAAACACTTAATAGTCTTGATGTTTCTGATATTGGCCCGAACATAGTGATACCCGGTGGGGGAGTGGGTTTGACGCCCACTGGTCAGGTTTTTTCAAATAGTTCTGAAAATGTTTTGAATAATCAGAAAAATGTTGTATCTTCAAACGGTGAATATGTAATCGAATTTATTGATAAATATATTGATGACAATAATAACAAAATTTGTTAGTTTATGAATGCACAATGTAGTCCTGAACCTTATCGTTTAACTGCTGATGGAAGACTTGAGAAATCTGGTCTTTATCATCAAATGAAGTCTTTTAAGACTAAGCCTATTGAAGATATTATTACATCTTTAATGGAAAAAGGTGTTTTACCTACTATTAAAGATTATAATAATATTAGAGGTTATGCTGAAGATAATGCTGATGTATCATTAGAAAATGCTTTTAAACGTCGTATTCTTACAGCGTTTTTATATGCAGAAGCGGATGCCCGTACTCCTTATGGAGCTACGGGTTATCCCGTTTATACAAGTGGAGAACTTAAATTAGAATCTGTATTAGCTGCTCTTTCGACAGATGAAACTTATAGTGAAGATATTCGTAAAGATTTTGAATCTCTTGGTAACGCATTAGGTCTTGATATTAAACACGCTTTTAATCCGTCTATTGTAAATACTGCTACATTTGATGAGATGGATTATGCCTACATGGCTCGTGTTTTAACTGCTGCTTACTTTAAGTTAAAAGGTCTTACTGCGGAACAAAGACAAGCTCGTTTTGGAGCTAATTATCGAGATGTTTCTCGTAGTGGATTTAAGGCTTTAATTCTTGCTGAGTTTAATAAAGAACTTGAAGAGTATAAAGCTCGACCCAATTTTATTCCTACAAGATTTAACGATATTTTTGTAGCAAATGTACTTACTGATTTGAATAAAGGTAATAGTCAAATCTTTAATTATTTTCTTGATTATATTGATAAGAACTATGGTATTAATCGTAAGCGTGCTTATCAAAATAATCGGATTGTCGATGATGAAAGTACAGAAGAAGGACAACGTGATGCTATTGAAGATATTGAAGTAATGTGGGATGATTTGCAAAAAGAACGTATTGACAGAAAGAATACGTTAGCATCTCATGTTAAAGCTCAAATAGCTCTTCTTGTAGGTTCGAGTAATTTCAAAAATAGAACTGCTAACAAAGCGTATATTCCTGCTCCTATTGATATTAATGTTTTATGGAATAAACTTATTGAGGCACATCTTTACGATATTCAACCTCAAGATGTATATAATAGATTGCAACAACTTGCAGCTATAAATGATGAGTTTACTCCTATTCTTGAAATATTCCAACGAGTATTTGAAGATGATGGTTCTGCTGCTTCTGATTATGATAATTCTTTTGTAAATGCTTATATTTCTGGAATTAAACTTGCTGTTATTCCTGTAAATATTATGGCATTAGAAGGTGGTAATAATGCTACGATTTATCAGAATAATCGAGAATCATTTGGTGTTAAAACATATATTGATAGATTTGAAAGTATTTTAAGTACAAATATTGAATTTGGATTATATAATAATCTGAATGATGTACTTTATACCAATCCTAAATCTAAACGTATTTTTGAACCTATTTCAAGACGTAGTAAGATTGATAAAGCAGCTCTGTTAGATAAACAGATGTCTGTAATTAATTACTTAGGATTAGCAATTACTCGTGATGCTCTTACTCAATATTATAATGCAAATGATAATGCAAATGAAGTATATTCAAGAGTTAATTCTCTTCTTGAAAATGTAGTTAATGATACTAAGCATCGTGTTAATACATATCGTGGCAAAGAAATTCCCGCACATAATATTAATGGATATTTATATTCATTAGCACAGATTGCTACTTATGATTTTAACAGTTTTACGAATATGAGTTATCTTGATGTTCAAGGTAAACTTAATTATTCACCTCAGTATGATAGTATGCTTACAAAGTTCCTTCGTGGATTTGTTACTCGTACTGGTGTAAATACTGAATATATTAAACATATATTTAAAGATTATCTTAATGACCCTACGTTAACTGCTCCTGGTGCAGAAGATAATATTCTTATTTATGATGAAAAAACAGGTCTTGGTATATTCACTAAAAATAGTATTGGTGAATATGAAGTAAATCCTGCATTTATTTCTGATGTTGAACGTCGTTATCAATTTGCATTATCTGCATTTAACGGTGTTAAAATTGGAAATAAAGGTCTGAAATATCGTGAAGTACAAGGTGCTCTTTATACATATACCGAAGTTATTCTTAATATGCTTGGTCAATATGTATTCTTAACATCTGATAGTCCTCGTAGTTATATGATGACTACAAAACGACTTGAGGTTGATGATTTGTTTATTAAAGATTCTTCTAAACCTCGTACTTCAATTCACGTTAAGACTTTTGGTTCTAATTATACACCTGCGGCTGTTGCAGCACATCCTAAATCGGTATTTATTTTCTCAGGTAATACTAAAAGTCGTGCGATAGGTGCTCCAGCAACATCTGGACAAGAATCTATTCGGGGTCTTAAAAACACTATCGAAATTGATGGTTTTAAGGGTGAGAATATTACTCCGAATAAACCTACGACAACAGATTATTTTACTGATGCAGATTATGATGCCTATGTAAAAGATTTTGAAAGTCGAGTAGTTCCTTTTATTAATGATGCTATTTCTCGTGGATTAAATATTTATCTGCCGATGAATGGTATTAGTAGTAGATTAGCTACTCATGCTCCTCGTATATATTCTTATGTTACTGAATATTTAGATAATCTTGTTGCACGAAATAAGTTTGTTCGTATAACAGATAATCCAATAAATGAAGAATCTAATATTTTTCATTCTATCGAAAAGATTGTAAATAGTGATGTCTTTAAGTTTAATACTTTTGGACAAATTATATTTCAATTAAGAGATAATAGCGACGAGAATCTTACTCAAATGAAAACTCGTCATAATCGAAAATATTGGAATGGTAGAGCTATTTATGATGCAAAAGGTATTCCAACGGGTAAGGCATTTCAGTTCTTGAATATTACTTATATTGAGAACGGTAAGAATATCACATTACCTACTCATATTGCAAAAATAAATAATGTAGATGTTGCAAAGGTTTATCGTAATATGATTGCACAAGTTCGTAATGAACCTTACGATGAAAATCTTGTTGCTAACACTGGTAATATTCGTGATTTCGTAACTGCTTACATTCGTTGGAATGCTACAACTGGTGTTGATAGTTTTGAAAATATTGCTAAAAGTATTTACGATACTAATATCAAAACTGATACAAGTGTCGTTACTACTTTCGATAGTTATTTAGCAGATTTAGTTCAAGAAGTATATAATCAGAAAGCTAATGACTGGATTAAACGTCGTAAGACTGAAGGTAAAAATTATACTCTTGATACTATTCCTACATTAAAGAAAGAAAGTTTGTTAAATAGCGCTCGTCAGCACGTTCTTGCTACTTATGATATTATGGATAATGATGGTGTTCGATTAAGTTTACTTAAAGTATTACTTAATCATACTATTTATAACCATAGTATGAATGCTATATTTAATGGTGATATTGAAGAATATAAAGATACAGTAGACCTCAATAAACGTGTAGCACAAGTTATTAAGAATGGTCTTAATTCCATTGATTCAATTCATAATAATACTCCTCGTAAGGTTGTTGTTATGGAAGATATGAATTTCAATAGCAATATTCTTGATAAAATGGGTATTCAAAATGAAGCTATTTTGGATGCTTATCGTGCTACTGCTACTATTAATGACTCTCAGTCTATTATGACTGATGTAGGTCTTATTAAACTTTTGAAAGCCACTGGTCGTTGGAATCCAAGTGAACCTTTGTATCAATATATTACTGATTTACAAGACCCGACTAAAACATTTAATCCTACATCTTACGCTAAGGTTGTAGAACAAGTTAAATTGTTTGGTACAACTCGTCGTCGCCGTGGTGATTTTTATCATGCTCCGGCTATAACTGGTAATGAAGTTGATATATTTGCTGATGAAGTAGATAGTGTTCAAATAAAAGACTCAACTGTTGTTCTTTTTGAAAGTATGACACGAGGTAGTGCTATTGGTCAATTATATGATTGGATGATTCAAAATAATATTGACCAAGTTAGTCCTATTTCTGCTGTTAAAGTATCTGGTATTACACCAGTTAAAATTCATAATGACCAAGGTGGTCTTGATATTGAAGCACTAAATCGAGTAGATGATAGGTCTATTCTTTATATGCGAGATAGTGATTTTGTTATTCAACAAGATATTAAAGCTGATTTGCTTGATGAAACTACTATTTTAGGTGGTCAGTTAGTTAAGCAGATTATGGAAGGTCTTGATTGGAATAATGCTATCTATAAATTAGATGGCAAAGATGTTACTGGTAAAGAACTGTTTAATGAATTTCAAAAAACATTAGCTACTAATATTCGTGAAGATGCTATGCAATTACTTTACGATATTGGTGGTATTGATGAGAATGGTGAAATTCGAACTGATGCTCGCGGTGCTATTCAAATTGATATAAATAAACTTGTTAATCGTTTTCAAGAAATTATATCGGATGATGTTGATGCTATAACTATTCGAAAAGCTCTTGAAATTAAAGAAGATGGTCTTCCTATTATGCCTTTATCTTATCCTGTTATCAAAGGTAAATTAGAGAAGATACTTGCTTCTATGTTAAGTAAACAAGTTATTAATAAATATCTTCCCGGATTTCATGCTCCTATTCGAGCTGATATATTTACTGCAAATAATGAGTTAATCAAACACAATGAGTTTTATTCTGATAAAGAACTTTACAATAAAACGATTGATGAACTTGTTGCTAATGGTTCTATTACATATGCTTCGAGTTTCATTGAAGAATGTAAACGAACTGGTAGAAGTCTTGAATTACAAGCTGAATATCGTGAGGATGGAAATTATCATTATGCAGAAGTTATAGTTAATCCGTGGAAAATGGATTTCTATAAAAATATTGGTACTGTTAAAACTATTACTAATGAAGATGGTACAACTAAGGATATTATAACTGTTGATATTGACAAACTTGATGTTAAAGCTCGTCGAATGATAGGTATTCGTATTCCTACCGAGGGTAAACAATCAATGGTTGTATTTGAAGTTGTTGGTTTTCTTAATAATAATGCTACACAAGCTATATTTCCACAAAGTCTTATTACTCGTACTGGCTGGGACTTCGATATTGACTCGATTTACGCCTACTATCGCAATGTAATTTTTGAGCAAGACAAATATATACCTGTCGAATTTAAGTCGAAATTTGATGCCTCGCAGGCCCAAGTAGGGAGTAAATTCACACGGTCGGTATTTAAGCAAAAGTATATCGAATTAGCCACTACTCCGCAAAAATTTACTAATTTAACAAGTCATAATTTTAATGCTATTATTAAGTGGATTAGCCGATATTATAATCCTAATTTAGTACCTACTAATACAAATCAATCTCCTCTTAATAACATCATTGAATTAATTAAAGAGGATTTACAAGATGTTAAAAGTAATCTGGAATATACTAAGATTCTTAAATCTATTCTACATAATTTACAGTATGGATTTGCAAAGAATTACGGTGATGTGAATAGTTTAGTTCGAGAATATCTTGCTAATAAGCGAGATGGTGTTACTGAAGATTTTGGTAATTACACTCAAACTCAACGCTCTTATACTTCGGATTTATTAATTCGTGCTCATAAAGCAATTAATGATTTAATTAAGTTTGTTAAGAATGTTAATAGTCAGTTAGCTACTATTAATATTTCTCCTGATACAATTAGTAATTTTGATACTATTAAATCAAAATTCCAATATCTTGTTGAGGATACTGATAAAACTATTATTCCTCATTTAAGTGCTATTCAAAGTAATATTGATAAAGCATTTAATGCTTTTACAAAAGACTTTGTTCAAAACGAGAGTATTTATGAATTGAATAGTAGAGAAGCTCGTGATAATCATTTGATTGATATTATTACAGCTGTTCTTTCTAATCCAAATCATGCTGAAGAAGTAAATAAACCCAATGGTATGGCTGAAATTCAAGCTGTATCTGACCGTGATAATGCTCTTTGGAATTATACTCTTAAAACTTTGAACCCTAATAATCTCATGGATAAAATTACTCTTAATAATATGAGTATGGGTTCAACAGTTCTTAAAGGTCATTCTGTTAATTTCGATACTTTAATCGCAACAATTTCTACTTTACATGGTAGATTGCTTAAAGGTATTCGTCGTAAGATTAGTCTTAATTCTTTACCGATACCTAAGGGTTTTGCTGATAGAAGTGAAATGTACACTGTAAGTGATAAAGGTGTACCTCGATTAACAAGTAAATATAAAGAGTTTTTAGCTAAACGATATGGTGCTGAAAATATCCAATTATTGCCAAAAGACAATGCTCTTTGGGTTAATGATGTTTGGATTAATAATGATGCACTTAATGAACATTTGGATATTAGTGGTGAGCGAGTTGAACTTCAAATGAATCAGTTTACTTCTGGTATTCTTGATGTTCTTAAAGCTGGACTTGGATTTAATCTTAATGTTCATACTTTAAGTGTAGCTCGTGCTATATCGTCTGGTGTTACTATTGAACTTTACAATGATAAACCCAATAGATTCACTAATGAAGATGCTTTTATTCATCAACCTGCTATTGTTGAAGCAGTTAATCGAATGGAAGTTCAATCATTAAGTCGTGGTAATTTTACAATTCTTGATGCTGTCGAAGCAATTCGTTCTGATTATAGTGTAGAACTTGCTAAGATTTATGCTGATTTAATTGTTAAGAAAGAAATTACTCCGGTTGAATCTCATGATGCCATAATGACTGTCGCAAGTGGTAAAAGTAAAACTAAAACTCTTACTGTTGGACAGCTTAACGAACTGAAAGATAAATTACCGAATATAACTATTAATGAAATCAGTGGTAAATATGGTTATCAAACTACTGAAGAATTATTAGATAATATTAAAAATCGTGATAATCGTACAGCAGATTGGTTATTACGTCAGATTAGCGTTCTTGGTAATTTTGTTGAATACAATGAAATTGCTACTAATTTGATTGACCTTAACTTTATGCTTAAAAGTGAAAGTAGGGTTGATAGTTTTTTTAAGGCTGACCAAAAAGAACGTAAACTTGCTGAATATTATTATCCAGTAAAAGCTTTAAAAGAACTTGTAAATGATAAGTATAATCAAACACTTCGATTTATTGATGAATATATCGAAGAAAATGCTGGTAATCCTAAAGCAATAGATGCGATTAAAGCTGCTTTTACTCGTGAAAGTTCTGATGCTTTTAGACGGCATTATAAACCAAAAGATGTTAAAGGTAATCCTCTTGCTGCGATTACTTATTCTGATATGAAAAGATTTCGTGCGGAACTTCCGAAACGAAATGATATTATGACACGTCGTGAACTTATTGAGGATTTAGCTGTTGGATATGAAACTCCTAATAAGGTAATTCTTGATAATGGTAAAGACATTATTGAAAGTATATTTGTTGGCTCATTTGAAGGTTATCTTGATGGCAACAAATTTAATGATACTGAAAATCAAAGTGCTTACGGAGTAATTCAAGCTCGTTATCAATATGCACATTGGTTAATGGCTAATGGTTTCGGTGATGTTTTCATTACTCGAAATCATCATATTGCTAATACGATTTTAGGTCAGATACTTCAACGTAAAAATTCGATTGATGAATCTACTTATAAATATGTTACTGATAGTATTATGAACTATCTCGTAAGTATTAACGGTGGATTAGATAATGGACTTGTTAAAGTTCTTCCTATTTTAACACCTGATAATATTCCGGAAGTTCTTACTACATTAGGTATTCATACAGAGGAACAACTTAAAGAACAAAAACTTATCTTTAAGACTCTTTTGAATACTGTTAAAGATGGTTATACACCTGAAAGTTTTACTCAATACACTAAACTTTCACTTGCTCAACAGATTCAATTTATTCAAAAAGATAATACATTAAGAGATTATATTGAGAAATCACCTGAGTTTAGAGGTGATAACATATTTAAGTATTTAACAGTTCGTAAGAATAATCGTTCTGTACCTTATGATGTTATTAGAATCCAACGTGATGATAATGATGTCAATTCTTGGTCTAATATGACTGATAGTATTCTTCGTATGTGGGATAGTAAAATTCCTTATATTGCTCATACGATACGTCAGTTATTAGTTTATACTTATGTTACAGAAGGTTTTAATTATGCTTATAATGTTTCAAAATATATTCCAATTGAACTTATAAGCACTAATCGACCTAATGCAGAATATGATGCTTTATGTCGTGAAGTTCATTATCCTGACCCTTCTGTTAATCTTGGTAATTACGCAGAGAACTTAAGAAATGCTGAAAAAGCTGTATTTGATGGAAATGTAGATATTACACCTGTTATGAGTTTAATATCTCGTATAAAATCAGATATGAATCCAGTATTATTAAGTGATATACAAAAACGTTATCGTTGGGAAGCAAATAAGAATAAAGCCACTATTGGTTATGTTCAAAATGATAACGGCGAAAATGTTGGTACTGGTTCTTATATTGATGAAAACGGTAATACTCAGAATTTCTATATTGAAACTGAAGCTCGATTAATTAATTCTGAATATGCTAATGCAGAATATGTAACTGAAAGGATTACTCGTAATAAGAATCGTGTATATAAACGATATGCAATTCCTACGAATACAAATAGTCCGTTAAAGCAGATTTATGTATTCTTACCTGTTAATCCTTTACTTCGCAATGAAGCATCTTTAATGACTGGTGACATTAGTATTATACCTACTTATCAAGAAGGTATGATGGCACAAGTTCAAAAAGATGGTGAAACTATTGTAACTGATAGGTTATCGGTTATTACAGATTCTGATGCTATTCATAAATTCATGTTAGCTATTGATGATAATGAATCAGTCCAAATGGATGAAAATTCAGATTTCAATGATGCTAATATGATTGAAACAGAAGATGCTATTGATAGCACTGTTGATGTTGAAACAGAAGATGTAATTGATACTGATGTTGCTTCTGTATCTGATACAGATTTTGAAGTATTAAATTCAGTTGAAGTTACTACTCCTACATTCATTAATATTGAACATACACATTCTTCTGCAAGCGATGTTATTTATAATGAATTAGAATCTTCTGTTTCATCTATTTTTATTACTACACAAGCAACTCATTCTTTCTATAAGGGTTATCATAAATCTGCAATTCAAGTAGATTATAACAAATCTGCTTATGAAGAAGCTCTTCGTGTAGCTCCTATGTTAAAGAATGGTAATCTTTATATTAACGGTGATGTTCTAATTGATGCTAATAGAGATTTCAATTATTTAGATGATTGGACA
>ERZ779890.1521-NODE-1521-length-23795-cov-7.620682_pt1 | contig 23795 bp, 13 predicted proteins | sample MGYA00511553_ERZ779890 | MGnify/ENA primary metagenome ERZ779890 (study PRJEB29588, sample SAMEA2152064) | human gut metagenome | biome: human gut; feature: human-associated habitat; material: faeces | place: Denmark | collected 2008/2010 ... | reverse complement strand
TATGCCTCTTTCTTGACAACCAGGTATCTTAATACATTGTCCATGATGCGGACATGTCTCTCGATCTCCGCCGGGCACTGAGAATCTGCTTCAAACTGAATAAAATAGTAGAAGCCTTCATGCATTTTCTGAATCTCGTAAGCTAATTTCTTCTTACCCCATTCTTCAACTTCTGTGATCACGCCGTTGTAACGTGTAATGTAGCTTTTAGCTTTCTCAACTACAGCGTCACGTGCTTCGTCCTCAAGCTTAGCGCTCACAACTAATGCTAACTCGTACTTGTTCATGCTTGTCTTAACCTCCTTATGGTCTTTTGGCCCTTTGCCTGTCAAAGAGCAAGGATATGAAATATATCACGATTGTTGATTCTAGCACATCTCTCCCGTGATGTAAAGCATAAATTTAATTTTTTTCAATTTTTTTCAAATCTCGTGTATTTTTCTCAACCAGCTTACGTGCCACCATGATCTGATGTCCGCAGCCCTTGCATTTCAGGCGGAAATCCGCTCCTACGCGAAGGATCTCCCATTCTTTACTGCCACAGGGATGAGCCTTCTTCAGTGTGACAATATCTCCAACTTCATAATTTAATCCCATTTGATACTCCTCATTTTTATTTTTGCAGATCATCCCAGGTTCCCATATTTTCAAACTCTTATCTGAGAAAACACCTGCCCGATCGGTTCTTTAATAAGAAGATCCGCATATTTATCCCTCGGTGTCGGTGCCTTGTTGATCACCACCAGATGATTTCCCCGGAAATAATCGATCAGGCCTGCTGCCGGATATACCGCCAGAGAAGTTCCCCCGATGATCAGCACCTCCGCCTCTGAGATCACTCTTACTGATTCCTGGATCGTATAGTCATCCAGCCCTTCCTCATAAAGGACCACATCCGGCTTGATCATGCCGCAGCAGCTACACCGCGGAACACCTTTCGATTCCTTCATATATTTAAAATCATAGGATTTCCCGCATTTCATACAATGATTTCGGTAAACGCTTCCGTGAAGCTCCAGGACCTTTTTACTTCCTGCCATCTGGTGAAGATTATCGATATTCTGAGTGATCACAGCCTTCAGCTTTCCTGTTTGCTCCATCTCCGCCAGCTTAAGATGTGCCGCATTCGGTTTTGCAGTATCACAAAGCATCTTATCTCTGTAAAATTTAAAGAATTCCTCAGGTTTTCGCATAAAAAATGTATGGCTTAAGATCGTCTCCGGCGGGTAATCATATTTCTGGTTATACAGTCCGTCCTGGCTTCGAAAATCCGGGATCCCGCTTTCTGTTGAAACACCTGCGCCGCCGAAAAATACAATATTTCTGCTCTCATCAATAATCTTTTGTAATTTTTCTATCTCATTTCCCATATCATTTCCTCCCAAACTTATCCGCAAAAGCTCTACTGTGGGTTCACCGCATTCACTCTTTTTCCCTGTACCACAAAACGTGTTGCCTGATTGCCGGTACAGGTTGATAATGTAACGATCTTATCCTTCACATTGGCTTCACTTGCAGTGGCATCTGTTCTGATTTCCGAATTCTGGAACATTTTTTTCTCATATTCCAGAAACTCTTTGCCAGGTCCTTTAAATAAGGTATACGTATCGCTGTTTACAGAAGTCGTATACGCTGCAATGATCTCATACCGGTAATCTTTTTCCGGTGTGAGGATCCAGAAATATTTGCTAGTATTATAAAGCGTCTCATCCGCTCTGTACTTTTTCAGCATTCCAAACATGGAACCATTCTTCATGTTATGTCCGTACACCAGAGTATTACAATCGCTGAAATCTCTTTTGTTCTCATAATCAATAAAGATCGTTCCCGCAAAATTATAATTTTTCTCATATGTCTGGTGCAGATAAAAATTATTATCCTCTCCCTGTACCACCGGATAACTGATCTCAGGCAATGCTTCCATATAGATCCAGCCGATCACATCCTCATTGATACTCCTGAGAGAATCAAAATCAATGCTCACAGGTGCTACAGGCTGTTCATCCGGCTGATCTATCTCTTCCACCTGGTCCGGATCACGTTCTGTCACTGCCATTTCGGAAATGCTGTTATATTCATCGGTTCCTTTTTTATATTCTGTATAAATATGATAAAGGTTAAAAGCTGCATAACAGAAAATACAGATTGCCACGATCAGAACGATCGTCAGAATATGATCTCCAACTGTTTTTTTCTTTTTCACCTTGTTTTTCCTGCTCATAATCACACTCCTTTAAATCTGTCAGGATCATCTGGTTTCTGTATTTATTATAAATATCCCTCTGTTTTCTTGCAACTGTTTTGTTATTCAGTGTCTTTTATACAGAGAAACAGCTCCGGAATGGACGTCCGAAGCTGTTTCTCTGGTATGTTTTCTTTTTTGGGGAGCTCTGCTTTTTTCAGGCCAGTTCTTTGCCTGTAAGCATCTTGTATGCCTGAAGATATTTCTCAATAGTCTTATCTACAATCTCCTGCGGCAGTGTCCAGTCATTGCCCGGATTTGCCTTGAGCCAGTCGCGGGCAAACTGCTTGTCAAAGGATGGCTGACCATGTCCCGGTTCATATCCTTCTGCAGGCCAGAAACGGGAGCTGTCAGGAGTGAGCATTTCGTCACCGATCACCAGATCACCATTTTCATCCAGGCCGAACTCAAATTTAGTATCGGCAATGATGATTCCTTTGCTCAGTGCGTATTCAGCACATTTTTTATAAAGGGCAATCGTATTGTCACGAAGCTTTTCAGCGTATTCGCGTCCCTTGCCCGGAAAATATTTCTCAAGGTGATCTACGCTCTGCTCAAAGGAAATATTCTCATCATGGTCACCAATCTCTGCTTTTGTGGATGGTGTGTAGATTGGTTCAGGGAGTTTATCAGATTCTCTGAGTCCCTCCGGCAGTGTGATGCCGCATACGGTACCCTTCTCCTGATAACTTGCCCAGCCGCTTCCGGTGATATAACCACGTACGATACACTCGATCGGGAGCATATTGAGCTTGCGGCACATCATGGACTTGCCTTCATATTTCTCCTGCTGGAAAAACTCCGGCATATCCTTTGTATCAACAGAGATCATGTGGTTTGGAAGGATATCTTCTGTCAGATCGAACCAGAATTTGGACATCTGGGTCAGAACAGTTCCTTTCTTTGTAACTTCATTGTTCAGGATGACATCGAAGCAACTGATACGGTCAGTTGCAACCATGATCAGACTGTCCCCATTGTCATAGATCTCTCGTACTTTACCTTCTTTGATTGGTTTTAATTCCTGCATTTTCTCACCTCATCATACGTTTGTCATAAACTTCAAAGTAACCGTATCACCAGCCAATGCAGTCTGTCAAGATAGATTTGGGGATGCATATATAACGAAAATGAATAGGTGGTTATAAGTGCGGTTTTTCCTGTTAAAATTGGGCATAAATAGGGAGTGAGATGCTGCCGGTTCGGCAAATGTGGATAATGGATTTCAAAAAGAAGCTGTGCTATACTGAACAGTGGCTGAAAATCGGGGCGGGTCACAAGGTCATTCTACCACTAGTGTGCGAGCACACGTGGTGTCAGACCTTTTGACCCTGGTATCATATAAATAATGGAGCAGTGGAGAGTTGAACCTATGTTAGATTTTAGAAGAATAGAAATGTCAGATTTTCCTGCACTCAGGAAAATGTATGAAAAGTATGGAAACTGGTCATGTGACTGCACGATCTGCGGTACTTATATGTGGAGGGATTATCTGGATATCAGGATTTCTCTTGAGGAAGAGAAGCTGATCGTGTATCAGCAGTTAGACGGAAAGCATTTATTTTATATTCCGCTGATGGAAGACCGGATTGCAGGGATTAGAGAGATTGTTGCTTATATGAAAGAGCAGGGTGAGGAGTGCTACTTTTATCCGGTAGCGAACGAAGAGTTGTCTTTATTTGAGGAAGCCGGATACAGGATCGAGACAGAGCGGGATGAAGGCTGGAATGATTATGTCTATGATATTACAGCTCTGGCAAATATGAAGGGAAAAAAATATCATAACCACAAAAATCATATCAATAAGTTCAATGCATTGTATGAAAATGTAGAATTGCTGGATATCCGGGATGTAGAACCGGCAGAGTATCTACAATTTCTGGATGATTATGTAAAGAGTGAACATAAAAAAGCGACGATCGCAAAAGAAGAAAATGTAAAGGCAAAAGAAGTGCTTTCCGATCTGGAGGCTTATGGGGTAGTCGGATATGTTCTGAAAGTGGACGGAAAGATCGTAGGACTTGAAGTAGGAGAAATTCTGGGAGATTATTATTATTCTCATATTGAGAAAGCGGATAAGACCTACAATGGTGTGTACTCGAAGCTGGTTCAGCTCGTATCACAGGATCTGCAGGAGAAAGTAAAATATATGAACCGGGAGGAAGATCTGAATGAGCCGGGGCTGAGACGCTCAAAGAGAGGTTATAAACCGATCGGTTATATCGAGAAGAACCAGGTTAAGATATTAGACTAATTTGAGATAAGGGGTCAGGTTGAATGAAAAAAGAAAGAAAAGTAATTGATGCACATCTTCATATTTTCGGTCATTGTGAATTTGGAGACCGTCTGGCACATGGGATCGGAGATGAACCTACGCAGGAATACCTGACTGAAAAATATTATGGCAGATTGGGAATTGAAAAAGGGATTGTGATGGGGAATGGCCCGTTGGAAGAGCAGGGAAAGAATCTGGGGGAGTACTTTTACTATAGTGCCGGACTGGATGAGAAGGATTCCTGGCTGAAGCTGGAGGAGATCGAGTCACATCTTCAGAGAAAACGCTGTGTAGGTGTGAAACTGTATCCGGGATATTATGAACTTTATCCCAATGATAAAAGTCTGTATCCCATTTATAAAATGACGGAAGAATATGGGAAAGTTCTATCAGTTCATACGGGGATGGTTGCCGGAAATGGCGGGCATCTGAAGTATTGCAGACCGATCCATCTGGACGATATAGCGACAGATTTTCCAGGTTTGAAGATTGTGATGTGCCATTTTGGAAATCCGTTTTTACAGGAGGCAGCGGCCGTATTAGAGAAAAATCCAAATATGTATGCAGATCTTTCAGGATTGATAGAAGGTGCTTTTGAAACGGAAACGTTTATAAAAGATCAGTCAGGTTACCTGGAAATTTTGAAATCATGGATGCATTATGTCAGCGATTATGGTAAATTTATATATGGGACAGACTGGCCTGCGGTCAACTGTTTTGAATATAGAGAGTTTATAAAAAGGCTGGTGCCGGAGCAATATCATGAAAAAGTATTTTATGAGAATGCAGTCCGCGTGTATGGCCTGGTATAGTCGGGGACAGAGATGAAATATTATGAGGATAAATCCGACAGAAAGATGGAGTTAAAGCTTTTGCCATTGTCGGAAGATGATAAGTTGATCAGAGAATGTATGGAACAGGCATCTGCATTTTACGGATGTCTGGGAAAAATGGGTGTTACAGAGATACTCTGTGACAGAAAAAAAGCACAGGAATTGGGGGCAGACTGCCAGATAACCGGAATTTTTACCGGTGGGGAGCTGACCGCATTTGCCTGTGCTTTTGAGTATACAGGATTGAAAAGAAATGGAAGGAAATGGCTGAATCCAGGTGATAAAGAATGGCGGCAGATCGAGACATTGGGAACGAATGTTGTTGTGATACCTCTGCTTGTTGGAAAAGAGAAGGTGGGCCGGTTGATCGAACTGCTTCGGGAACAATACCGGGACAGTCATCTTTTGTTCAGAATTAGCGGAGAGCAAAGTGAAAAATTTCAGGAAGACCTGGCAGTGGTATCAGAGAAGAATCTGAAAAGCCATAGATACGATGCGGCAGGTGAAAACGTGTGGCTTTTTCATTTTGCACCGCAGATCCGAATGGAAGATACTTATTTTGAAGAAGAGATATTGTTAATATTGCCGGGGCAGGAAGTGCTTCTGGAAATGGGAATAGAAGAGGCAGAAGTGACGATGGTGAAACTGACCGGTTATGAGATCGTCCGATCTGAAAAAGGCAGTGCTTTTTTCAGAAAACCAGGAGCGGCCTGTGAGGGGGTTCTGCTGCAGTGTGATTATGAACAGCTTCTTCGATATCAGCGGTTTATCAACCTTACTAATTATGAAGAACATTTTGAGCAGACAGACAGGGGAAAAGCACTGATCTATTCAGAAAAATATCAAAGTGACAGCTCTCTTCTGTGGAATGATCTGCTCCGTGAAATGGTAAAGACAAGAAAAGCGGAATGGAGCATTGTTCCTGACAGTTACATTATGTATCCGGTGACGTATAAAGAGCAGGACCGGCTTTTAGAATGTGCCTGTTATGATAATCAGGAGATCGGCAATTATATGCATTATATGGATATCCGTCTGCAATGTGAAACAGGAGTTCCTTTTGGAAAAGATGGAATTGATCTGATGGAACGTTATAAGAACCGTCTGGAACGTATTCCACTTGGAAGGCTGAGAGTCAGGATCACATTGGAAATGATCCTGGATATCCTGGATCATGAGGATCAGCCGGTGGGATGTGATGCGGAGGCAGAAGCGGTCCTTTCGATTGACCGGTTGAGCCATATCGGAGTATTGACATTGGTTTCTTTGTCCACTCCTTTTCTGCTGAGTCATTTTCTGGATAACATTGTAAGAAACCAGTTGATGGTAATAGAAGAAAATGGAGAAGCAGTGAATCTGTATGCGTATATGCAGGAAAAATGGGGACTGAACGCTTCCGGGACTCCAAAAAGTTATGAAATGATACCGAAAGAGAAAAACTGCCTAAACAAAAAGCAGTTAGGAGCAGTTCTCCTGTCAGAAACGATCTACGAAGAGGGAGAAGATTTCGGGGAATTTACAGATGCAGAAATTTTGAAGCTGACAAATTCAGAGACCGGTATGGGACAGTACAGCCGTGCTTTTGTTGTGGCACATACAAATGTGCTTCTGGACTTTGAAAAAGACCTGCGGGGAACGATACAGGCAAGGATGTATAATGCAGCATTTACCTGCTTTTATGTGGAATTGCTGATGTTTGAAGAGGCGGCACTGACTTGTTTCAATAAGGAACTGATCGATCTGATGGCAGAGGTCATGCGGATCGAACCTACGGAGTTCCTGACCCGTGCAAGAACGATTACAAACCGGTATTTAAATACGGTGGATTTCTGGAATGTTAGTGTAAACTACCCGTCGTCACAAAAATCATTGCAAATGATCAGAAAATCGTTTCTTATAGATGACTTGAAAGAGAAAATGGAGTATAATCAAAAACAAGTTGGGAACATTTTTGATATCAACAGGGAAATCGTTGACCGACAGGAGGCAAAGGAAGAAAAAGAGAGAGATGATCAGTCCAATACAGCCTTGACGATCTTATCCGTTCTGTGCTTCTTCAGTGCCATGATCGACGGTAATGATTATCTGAGTACTTTGGACTGGCTGATACCGGCGGGAGTACTTGATATTATTTTAAAGGGAGTTTTCCCAATCACAATGATTGGCATTCTACTGTATGTGTTGAAAAAACTGTACGGAAGGTCAAAATAGTTACGGATGAGGAGGAAGGAATGAAAAAGACGATTCAAAGAGTATTAGCGGCAGTGATTTTATTTGCCATGATACTTAGCGGAGGTTTTTCCGAAGTCGGTAAGGTACACGCAGAGAAGCAGCAGGGGACAACGAAGCGTGCAATCTATGTTGTATTTGACAATTCGGGAAGTATGTATGGGACGGCAACAAAGCATGGTCTCAGGCGACTTATGCGATGGAAGTTTTTGCCGCGATGATGAATTATGAGAGCGGAGACGTGATGAAAGTATTCCCGATGCATGATATCACAACAGATGGGAATACGGGGTCTGCAACAAAGTCATCCATGGAGATTCGTGGAAAAGATGATATTGCACAGATCCATAATATGTATACACCAAAGCCAGGCGGAACTCCGTATACGCAGGTGAATAATGCGGCAGGAGAGTTGACGAAGCTTCTGAATGCCGGAAGTGTGGATGAAGGATGGCTGGTTGTGCTGACAGACGGTGACTTTGACAATGATATTCCGGCCAGCGGATTGAAAGCAGATCTGGAGGGGAAGGCTGCGGCCAACGAAAATCTGTATGTGCAGTATCTGGCTATCGGAACGGATGTAAAGAATATCCCGGAGGGAAATGCGGATAAAGGTCTGTATGCACAGAAGGCGGGTAATACTTCAGAAGTTGTGAATGAGCTTGCTGAGATCAGCAACCGCATTTTCAAGAGAAATGAATATGCAGGTTATAGCAGTGAAGATTCCGGTCTGGAATTTGATATTCCGCTTAGAAAGCTGATTGTCTTTGCACAGGGGAAAGATGTGAAGATCGGCAGCCTGAAAAATGAAGAGGGCGGAGAAGTGAAGCTCCAGAGTGATACAGCGGTTTCATATAGCAGTACGGACGGAGCGGGACTGACTACCTTTGTAAAGTCAACACCGGTCAAAGATACATCTCTGAAAGGACAGGTTGCGGTCTTTGCAGATGAGTCACCGATCGTAGCTGGAAACTATACGCTGGATGTCAGCGGAGCAGACAGTATTCAGATTTATTATGAGCCGGATGTGAAGTTTGAGGCAGGACTTTACAAAGGCGATACAAAGATGGAAGAGGGAACCATCGAAGGTGGAGCTTATACAGTAAAAGTTGGATTCGTAGATCAGCTTTCAGGAAAATATATTAAAAGCTCCAAGCTTCTTGGAGAACCGAAGTATACAGTCAGCATCAATGGAGAGACGCAGGAACTGACCGGAAAAGACGGGGCATCTCAGTCCATTGATGTGGAAGTAGACGGGGAGTCACTGGAATTGACGGCAGATGTCAATTACCTGAAAGATTATACAGACAGTGCATCCTATACGTTTAAGGTCTGCACGCTGGATATAAATGTGGACGCATTCAAGAGTGCAAATCTGAAGACGCTGGAAGACGGAGCAAATCAGATTACTGTAGAGGCAACGAGAAATGATCAGCCATTGACAAAAGAGCAGTGGGATGCCGCAACGCTGGACGTGGTAAGTGTAAATAAAGACGGAGAAGAATTTGGTATCCAGTGGGATGTGCAGAAGGGCAGTGAAGTCTCAACCTGGATCGTGACTCCGAAATATAAGAAAGGCGGTATGTTCGCAACAGAGACCGGTCAGGCAGATGTAACGATCAATGTATCGGCAGAAATCGACGGGGATGGTTACGGTAAGGCAGAAACGGTCAGTGTAAACATCAAGGATGATAAGAATATCGTAGATTATCTGAAGCGCTACTGGAAGCATATTGTAATATCACTTCTGCTTCTGATCCTTATTTTAGGATATGTGCCACCGTTTAAAAAGCGGTTTGCAAGAAGTATCAAGAAGCGTCCGAGTATCGAATGCAGTGCGGAGAAGATCGGACTTCGTGATAATGTCATGAAGGGAAATTTTGAGAAGGATCTTGCATCCAGACTGCTCCCATATGTACCGGAGACCGGAAGGCTGACGTTCTCACCGACTCCGGTGAAAAAAACAGCAAAAGTCCGGGCATCAGGAGGCGGAAGTATGCTGATTCTGAATACATCCGCTTTTGCAGGGAAAGAGGAGATCACATTTAACGGAATGTCCATTCAGGAGAATGAAAAGGGACATCACCGTATTTCCGCAAGTACCATTATTGTAGTAAGTACGCCAGAGTTTACATATACCTGTATCCCGAATGTGCAGAGAACTGCAAATGGCGAGATAAAAAGAGGAAAAAGAAAATAAAAGGCTATAGGAGGAAGAGAGTATGATTGCACCAACATTATTAGTAGGACTTGGAGGAACCGGATCAAAGATCGTATGCCGTGTATCTCAGATGGTTACGGAAGAGCAGCGGAAAAGGATCGGATTTGCAGTTTTTGATACGGATATCAATGAATTAAGAGAAATCCGTGAGGCGAATCCGTTTATCAAGACGATCCAGACCTCAACAAAGCTGACGGTCGGAGAGTATCTGAATATTGATACGCATGCAAGAGATGAGTGGTTCCCGGTGAACGGAATCCTGAACAGCAAATCCCTGACAGAGGGAGCCGGTCAGGTACGTGCGATTTCCAGACTGGCACTGGACACAGCGATCCGTGCGGGAAATATGGAGCCTCTGCATAATGCAATCGAGGAACTTTACAAGCTGGAGGGCGATTCCTCAGAACAGGCATTAAGAGTGGTCATTGTAAGTTCCCTGGCAGGAGGAACCGGATCAGGACTGATTCTCCCGGTTGCACTGTACTTGAAAAATTATCTTGCAACCAAATTTCAGGCAAGTGCCAATATTACAAGAGGATTCTTCATTCTTCCGGAAGTGTTCTATGAGGTAATCCGTGGACAGTCAGAGAGAAATAATCTGAAATGTAATGCTTATGCAACGTTAAGAGAGTTGGATGCCTTTCTTATGAAAGGGGACGAGACTCTGCCGGAGAAGTATGAAAAGACGGTCAAGCTGGAGTTCCCGAGAGTCGGATCCAATGATGTGGAAGAGTATAATGTAAGACCGTATGATTTCTGTTTCCTGTTTGATGCACAGAATACGGAAGGAAAGAAGCTGAACAGTTTTAACCAGTATCTGGATCATGCCGCCAACTGTATTTATTCTCAGTCCATCGGACCAATGAATAAGAGAAGTAACTCTTCAGAGGATAATACGATCCGTGAACTTTGTGCGGAACGTGGACGTAACCGTTATGCCGGTGCAGGTTCTGCAATGCTGATCTATCCATATGAAGATGTAAGAGAGTATATCGCACTGAACTGGACAAAAGAGTGTGTATCCAGTCAGTGGCTTGTATTTGACCGTATGTATAAGGAAAAATGTCTGGCTAATGCGGAGATGCGTGCACAGGGAATGAACCGGAGAGATATCAATGCGTCGGTAGATTATATTGAATCGATCAACCAGATGGCAAAGCAGAAAGATCCATTTGCATTATCGATTGAAAAAGCCTGCACGATCTACGACGAGGGTGGTTATAAGAAAGTCAACGATAAGTGGACAGAGTATGTCGGGCAGCTCAAGAAGTTTGTGAAGGACAGTACCATGAATGGTCAGATGGATCTGGATGCACAGAAGAATCTGGCAATGGGAATGATCAACGAGGTTGAGATTGGATCGAAGCAGGCAGCAGAAGAGCTTCAGGATGCGTACAGAGAGATGGAAAAGTATAAAGATATGGTTGTAAAACGAAGTGAAGATACTGCAAGAACCATTGCGTATTCGATCTTTAAGGCAAAGAACGACTCTATCACGAAGGAAAAACTGCCGCATCAGATGGAGACATATTTAAGAGATGAAGAAGGAAACTTTATCCATCCGAATGCAGTCCGTTATTTCCTGTATCAGGCACTGGAACTGATGAAAGCAGAGAAGGTTCTGGTAGAGAAAGAAAATGATAAAAAAGAAAAATCTTTTGATGGAATGTATGCAATTTTTGACAATACGAAGACGGATGATGAAATTGAAACTGTAGATCAGCTCACAGAGAGAAAGATTGATAAAAAGACGCAGCAGGAGTTTAAAGACAAGTTACGTTTTTATATCGGAGAGACAGATAAATACAGAACAAGCAGTGTTCTGGCAGAAGTTCTGGCAGAAGGAATCGATTATATTTCCAGTTTGTGTGAGGCGTTCCAGAATTTCTATACATCTTTCGAGAATCGTATCGAAGCACTGGATCGCAGAATTGCAGCCCTGTCCAAGAAATATGGCAATACAGCAGGAAGAACTTCCAGATATGTATGTGCGACACCGAACTGCTTCCAGAGACTGTTAAAAGAGATGCCTTATACAGGAAGCAGCATCACGATCGATAAAGAGCTTGCAGAGGAAATCTACAATAAAGTACGTAACTATTCCATGCTCAAGGATAAACCGGAGAATGGTGGTTACTTTGAACAGATCTTTGATAATGGAATTATCGGCTATTTCAAGAAATCTCTGATGGAGATCTATGGAAGCACTGTCAACATGGATGTGCTGACTGCACTTGAAAAAGAAGCAAAATACGAGAAGAATGAATATGATGCAACCAGGATCGAGCAGTATGTAAAGAAGGTGATCGCAGAGACGAGAAACCTGTCGAATCCATTTATCGAGCGTCCGCTTGGTGAGCAGAAAGCACCGATTGCTGCATGTACATACAGTAAAGAGCTGGATCCGAAGGATGATTCACCGAGATCTATGTTGATTGCAAAAGAGCTTGGAAATTATGGCGGAACACCGGATGAGGATATTCCGTTGAATATGATCATGTTCTACCAGTCTATTTATGGATTGAGAGCAAATAAGCTGTCAAAATTCTCACCTGGATGTGCAGCAGAGGGTCGTTCAGATGGTGAGTATTATAAGGCATATTATGAGGTAGTAAGCCAGATTAAACCAAAGTCAGATAAGACACCGGTTATCACACCGCATATCGACAGAAACTGGCATATTGTATCTGCATTGCCGGATCTGGACGAGGAGAATCAGAGACGTCAGGAAAGAGAAATTTACCGGGCATTTGCACTTGGAATTATCTGTGATCTGGTTTGCTATAGTAAGATTTCAGAAGGAAAATATTTATATAGATTAGAGCTTAATGATCTTGAACCGGAAGAATTTGTGGTTTCTAATGGAACACCTTGTGATCATTATTATGAAGTACTGGATGCATTGACAATCAATCCGGTTGCTGTGCAGACGATTCTTTCTTATATGAAAGAGAAATTTGCAGATGAACGTAATAGTTCAGGAAAACTTGATTTTGAACATAGCTATTTAAGAAGACAGATTAATGAGCTTGCAAGTATAGAATATGGTAAAGCTGGTTTATCTATTTTTGATGTTGCGTTATTGTTAAAAGTTTCAACGCCTTCAGCCGAGTTTGATAAAACTGTAGGTAAGGGAATTATGAGAGAAATTCTTACCCTGATTTATGAGTATGCACAGACAATGGTACTTGAGGCAGATTTAGACAGAATTTATGGAAAGTTTGTCTTAGAACAATTTGAAATGTTTGATAAAAATATAGACTGGTATATGGATAACTGGAAAGATAATTTCAGTGACTATATTAATGATTTGATGAGAATAGCTGTAAGCGATATTGAAAGAAAGAAACTGACAGATATTTATGAAAAAATGAGAAAAATCATGAAAGAATCAAGCAAAAAGAGAGGCTAGGGTCTTGAAAAGCATAGGAGAAGGCGGTGAATGAAATGCATACAGTGATCATACTGAACAAGCAATCATCGGATCTGCTGAAAGACTTTCGCTTTCTGTATAAACCATTTGTGGATGAAGGAACGATTAGTTTCTGTGACTGGAATGAGGCGGGGACGGACCTGAAATCGGCTGTCCCTGATATATACAAATGTATCAAGGGAAAACCGGACTGGCGTGCAATCGTGCTGAATACGGATTCTATGGCAGTACATACGTCAGGACCGGTTGCAGATGAAAAAAATCCATTTGATTTTCCGGGTGAGACGGTAAATGATACGGAAATCCCAAGAGAAAGTAATGTACCAATGATCCGTTTGTCACATATGTTGTGCGGATATCCTGCTGCAACAGTGAAAAATTTTGAAAAAGGGTTCGAGTATTATGATGAGAAGACCCTGAAGCGAGTCCGGGTGAGAGAGTCAGAGTTGACGGAGGATGAGGTTTACCAGTTGTCTCGGCGGTATCGTGACAGGCTGAAACCAATCTATCTGGATGTTCCGGTCTCTGAAGAAGTAAAAAAAGCACAGGATGAATTAAATGAAAAATATGGGTTCAGTGATAATCGTCCGCAGGAATTGATCTTTATTGCGACCAGGAAGCATAAAAAGGATGAAGAACATATTTATGAGTCCTGGAAGACGCAGTTTGAAATGGAAAGTTCCAACTTCAGCAGCCGAAATAAATATCCGAATAACTGTAGATTCATATGCAGCAGTATTACCAATGCAGAAAATAGTCTGTATATGAAGGAGCTGACAGAGTTCTGGGTTTCTGTTCTTACACTGGCGATCAACCGGATCCCGGCAAGTTCGCTGCAGGCATATCGTCTGTACAAACTGGGAATGCAAGCTTCAGAAGAGGAACTGGAACGGCTGCTGAATAAGCGATTGAACCGAATGGAGTCGGTCTATGATTTTGTTCAGGAAAGAATGAAAATGAAAGCAGAACTTTCCTTTGAGGAAGATGATATTCTTGTGCCGGAACAGAAGATACCGGTTCATTTTGATGGTTCATCAGGGAAAGAGTTGTATATCAATACTTCAAAGATTGGATTGAGCAGAGATTGCCCAAAAGATGAATTATTTACCTGGATCATGGAGATCACAGAGAAAAAGCGTCAGATCAATCAATTCCTGAAAGCACCAAGACGTGCGATCGACAAAGCATCTCAGCATTTGAAAGGCAGAGCAGAAAGTTTCTTTGGTGATGAGTATAAGATGGATCAGTTTCAGGTGGAGGATCTTGAAGCAGAAATTGAAAGACTGGAGACAAACGTCCTGGAAAACAGTACCAGTGGACTGGTAGATGAAGCAAAATTTAAAGAGCAGATCGAAAAAGTAGACAAAAAAGTGAAGAAGGATATTGTATCTCATATCAGAAGAAGTACGGCAGTTCAGGTTGGATGCTGTCTTCTGTTAGTGTACCTGTTGGGATTTGTGCCATATTGGATCTCTGCAGCCAAACTGGGAGGAAGTCAGTTCGGTTCAGCGGTTGTGGTAGCGTTGGCTGCACTTGCAGTGGCGGCAGCAGGCGGAATTGCAGCACTCTTCATTCTACGGTACAGAGTCCGGATGAGTATGGAAGAATATAATCATGTGATCCACACGATGGTAAATAATGTCAATGCATCAGCAGATGAATTTGGCAAATATTTTACAGCGGTATGTACTTATATGAAAGCACAATCGATCCGGGCAGGGATCAAGCTGAAAAGTGAATCGATCTCTTCCGCACAGTTCATACTCAGGGCACATAAGCAGGCGTTGAAAAGTTCTATAGAAAGAGATGAGGAAGTGGCTGCATCCTATGGGATCAGGCGGGTGGCAGAAGTTGAGAAAAATATTACTTCTTTCTTCCATGAAGAAAAATTTCCAAAGGATAATGCACTGTATTACTATGAGACAGATAAATCCGATGTAGGTATTCCGCTGAATGAGGCGGGAGACCTGGTGAGAGCACCGTATAAGTTTGTTGCCAAACTAAAACTGGAACGAGAAGATCTGTACGATGAAGTGAAAGGAGAAGTATGATGTTTATACGAATGCTGCAGTTTTTAGCACAGGCGATTCCTTTTATTTTATTGTGTCTGGCAGCGAGAAAAGCAAATCTGAATAAAATTGACAGAGGAAGACAGGTCTTGATGCCGTTTATTGCATTGCTTTACTGTACGATCGTAGCAGTAATCTTAACGCAGTTCCATTCCCTGCTGATCAAAATTATGGGGTGGATATCAGGATTCCTTCCATTTTTATCAAATGCAGGGATAAGTCATTATATGAATCTGTTCAATCTATTGATTGTAGTTATATTTCTTGTGCTGAAAGGGATTTTCCTTCCTGTTTTGAACAAGACATGGAAGTCTAAAAACCTGATGCAGCTAACCTCCGGGAATTTCTATGAATATGAAGAAGACCTGGATAAATGGCTGTTGAAGAAAGAATATGAGCAGGTAAAGACTTATTGCAACGGAATTTATTATGCGGCACTTGGAGCATCTGTTCTGATTTTTGTATTGGGACAGATGTACCCGAAGATGGCATTTGCACAGACACCATGTTATCCGGTTTTTGGAGTGCTGGTATTGGGGGAAGTGATCAATTATCTTTCCGGAATTAGCAGAACAGAATTTATTGAAGATGTCCTTGGAGAAGATGAGGAGTCTTTTAAAGTTGCAAATTATGGCTTGCTGAAAGATATTTTAAAGGATTTATTTGGAGAGCGTGTCTTATATGATGCAACTGTAGACAGTGGGCTTGATGCATCTTCCAGTTTTGAGACACTGGAGGAGATGAAGAAATCAGAAAATCAGGCCATCCGCAATCTGGCAGGATATTTCACAAAGCTAAAGGAAAGCGGTCAGGATGTAGAACCCAACTATGTAAAAAGTTGTGTTAATCTGATCGGTGGACAAAGTACTTTGTTCTGTAATCCGTTTTACAGAGACCTGACTCATTATCTGATGTTTCCGATTATGGGGCAACTGATGAGATATAAAAAATGTCTGGTGATCATGGGAAGAGATTCAGCAACGGAAGATGTAAAAGAATGGCTGGAGCAGGGAATCTTTGAAAATGTAAATACAAGCAGTCTGTGGAAAGTCGGGGTGCTGGAGAATGAAAATCCGGAAATTGACGAGCCGGATATCGGAATCCTTAAATTCAGTGATCTGTATAACCTTCGTCTGCAGAGAAACCACAGTGAATTTTTAAGCCGTGTCGGATTTGTATTTATTGTAGAACCATCCCGCTTGCTGGCATCCGGACAGGCTGGAGTCAGCCTTTTGGTTCATCGTTTTGATGAAAGTAAAGAGCCGGTTGTGTATGCTGCATGCGACAGAAACTGTGACGGGCTGGTTGATGCACTGTCTCATGTACTGAAGACTACGATTACAGAAGTAACAGCCACACTGAAAAGTGCGGCAACGACTTCTATTATGTGCTGGAAAACAGAAGGAGATTATATGCATCACCGGATTTTCTCCAATGTATCCCGTTATCTTGGTATGGGTACAGAGATCAATGCAGTGGCATTGAAGTATCAGATTGCCAATACAAAATGGATCAGCAGTGAGAAATTTCCGGTTATGGATATGAAATGGATCGCGGGACAGTACTACAAAAAGATCTGTAATTATACAGACCTGCCAGTGAGTCAGGAGTCTTTCAACAGAGCGTTTCATGTGGAATCCAATTTGTGGAATACACAGAGAGAAGAAAATTCATTCCTTGTGGTGGAAGATGAATTTCAGAACTTGTTCGAGCTGACGAGACTGTTCGCAACGAGAGGAACGCAGCAGGGATTTATTAACGTGATCAGTGAAAATTATCTCTTAAGGGATTATATGTTGGGAAATGCACAGACCTTTATTTCTGACCCGAAAGCAATCCCGACGATTGTGGCAGACTATGCACGAACAGAGCGGAATACAATTTTGAAACTGATCATGCGGATGGCAGAGGAGCAGGTTTCCGAAGATGAAATCGTGGATGCACTGATGGTGAGTGGAATCAAGTTTGAAGATCCACTGGCAGCATTAAAGAACCTGATCTACAAGCATTGTTTCATAAAGGAAATCAACATTCGGATCTATTTCAGAGAACAGTTGATGGAAGATGCACTTCATACAGAAGTGAAAAAATATTATGCGATCGAGGAAGAAACAGAAATTGCAGAGTACGCAAAGAAACTTCAGAATGCATATTATATCGCAGAAGATGAGCAGGGCGATAAATATTATATCGGTGCAAAATTATATGGACATGTATTCCAGGCACTGATTCCGGGCCAGTTCCTGACTTATGATGGAAAATATTATGAAGTACAGGCGATCACACCACAAAATGGGGTCGTGGTACGAAGAGCAGCAGATCATATCACGGATCGTGTCTACTACAGGCAGTTGCGTCATATCAGGATCAATGACTGGAAAGATGATGAGAATATCGGTGGACAGAAATCCGTTGAGGGAATCTCAATCTATAAAGGCTATTGTGAGATAGATATTGAGACAGCAGGATACCTGGAAATGACATCTTATGAGAATCTGAATGCGGCAAAAGAAGTTCGTGTCAGCGGAATACCGGTTCGTTCCTATAGGAATAAACTGGTTATGAAATTGAATTTGCCGGATGTTTCGGAGCGGGTGAGATATACACTTTGCCTTCTTCTGAATGAAATCTTCCGCACGATTTATCCAGATGCTTACCCATATATTTGTGCGGTAACCTTGGTTGATACGAATCATGCACCGAAAAAGTTAAAAGGTGCAATGTATACACTGTCAGGAAAAGTAGACGGAAGTGCAATTTATATAGTAGAAGACAGTGAGATCGATCTGGGTCTGATCGCATCTGTTGAACGAAATTTAAAGCGGTATTTTGAAATCATAACAGAAGTACTGATGTGGCATGAGCAGAAAATGGCTGAAAATCCGAAAAAAGAAAGCAAACCGGAGGACTATGAGACTCCGTTTACGCCGGAAGCCGGAAAAGAAGAGGAAGCTGCGAAGAAAGCCAGGGAGAAAGCCGAGAAAGAGAACAAGAGATTCCACGGAAAAATAAAGAGAAAATTAAGGGAATTCTGGGAAAAGATCACTGCGGGATTTAAAAAGAAGCCGAAAGATGAGCCGGTGGAAGAAACACCAACAGAAGAAACACCAACAGAAGAAACACCAATAGAAGAAACACCAGAAGAAGGAATTTCAGAAGATAGTCCAACAGAGGAAACCACTTCCACAGATGAAAGAAACACAGAAACCGGAACTGAAAATGTCATGAAAAATGTGATGTATTCAGCAGAAGCAGAAATGGATATTGAAGGTGAAGATGAGCAGCTTGTGGAACAAAAGACGACAAAAAAGACGGAATATCAGAAAAGTTGTTTCCTGAAGTATGGCTATGAAGAAATCGATCCATACTTTGATTTTGGGGGAACGATCAAGTATCTTACTAAATATGGTTATGATCGAAATCCATTGCAGCAGGTTCGTGATGGCGTGAAGGCAGCAGAAGCTGATAACGCAAAATATGATCCACATAAAGAGGGAAGTCATTTTTGCGATTTCTGTGGTGTAGAGCTTGCCGGAGGAGAATATGAACTTCTGAAAGACGGAAGAGAACGTTGCAATCATTGCTCTTCAACTGCACTTAGGACTGGCGAAGAGTTTAAAGAAGTTTATAAAATGGTTGTCCGGAATATGGAGATCTTTTTTGGAATCAAGCTCAATGTGGCAATTAAGGTAAGAATGACAGATGCCAAGACGATCGCAAAACATTTCGGGGATGAATTTGTGGCAACTCCGGGATTTGATGGACGTGTACTTGGATTCGCACAGAAAGATTCATCAGGATATAGCCTGTATATAGAAAATGGGTCTCCGAAACTTGCAGCAATGGCAACGATCGCACATGAACTGACGCATATCTGGCAATACCAGAACTGGGATGAAAAAATGATCCTCAGTAAATATGGAAAGCAGTACAGGCTGGAGATCTATGAGGGTATGGCAAAATGGGCAGAGATCCAATATCTGTTGTATCTGAATGAAATTTCTTATGCGAAGCGTCAGGAAATTGTTACAAGGCTGAGAGATGATGAATATGGAAGAGGATTTATACAGTATGCAAAGAAATATCCGTTGGCTTATCGACATGAAAAGAATGCAACGCCGTTTGGAAGGATACCTCCTCTGTAAAGGGAAAATGTAAAGATGTCGGGGTAGGTCCTAAGGTCTTTCACCCACCTATGAGCAAGCTCATGTGGGCTTAGACCTTTTGACCCTGGCATCATGTAAATTGTAAAATATATTCTTCATTTACCAAAGCCGGGAAATATGATACTATGGAATGAGTTTAAAATTAAAAGGAGGTCGTTACATGATAAAATTGTACGATAACGGTGTGTATCTGTTGAATGGCACCGAGATAGTGGAAGACGCAGGAAATGTACAGACTCCTCTTACAAAAGAGGAAGCCGCGAAAAATACTATGGCGTATGGAATCCTGAAAGAGCATAATACTTCATCTGATATGGAGAGACTTCAGATCAGATTTGATAAGCTGACATCCCATGATATTACATTTGTAGGAATTATCCAGACAGCCCGTGCATCAGGACTTGAAAAATTCCCGATGCCATATGTATTGACGAACTGTCATAATAGTCTTTGTGCTGTAGGTGGTACGATCAATGAAGATGACCATATGTTTGGACTGACATGTGCGAAAAAGTATGGCGGCGTCTATGTTCCGCCTCATCAGGCAGTCATCCATCAGTTTGCCCGTGAGATGCTTGCAGGCGGAGGAAAGATGATTTTAGGTTCTGACAGTCATACCCGTTATGGTGCACTTGGAACGATGGCAATGGGCGAGGGCGGACCGGAGCTTGTAAAGCAGCTTCTGAACAAGACGTATGATATCAAGATGCCGGGCGTGATCGCGATCTATTTAGACGGTGAGCCGGCAAAGGGTGTCGGACCGCAGGACGTTGCACTGGCAATCATCGGGGCGACCTTCAAGAATGGTTATGTAAATAATAAAGTTATGGAATTTGTAGGACCTGGTGTCAGCAATTTGAGTGCTGATTTCCGTATCGGTATTGATGTAATGACGACAGAGACAACCTGTCTGTCTTCTATCTGGAGAACAGATGAAAAGATCCGGGAGTTCTATGACATCCATGGAAGAAGTGAAGACTATAAAGAGCTGAATCCGGGAGCAGTTGCTTACTATGATGGACTGGTATATGTGAACTTAAGCGAGATCAAGCCGATGATTGCGATGCCGTTCCATCCAAGCAATGTATATACGATTGATGAACTGAATGCAAATCTTGCAGACATTCTTCATGATGTAGAGCAGAAAGCCCTTGTAAGTCTGGACGGAGCAGTAGATTATTCACTGCAGGATAAGATTAAAAATGGCAAGTTCTATGTGGAACAGGGTATCATTGCAGGCTGTGCCGGTGGCGGATTTGAAAATATCTGTGCGGCAGCAGACATCATTAAAGGAAAGAATATCGGAGCAGACGAATTTACATTCAGCGTTTATCCGGCAAGTACTCCGATTTATATGGAACTGGTGAAAAATGGTGCGATCGCTGATCTGATGGAAGCAGGAACTGTTGTAAAAACTGCATTCTGTGGTCCATGTTTCGGAGCAGGAGATACACCGGCGAACAACGCATTTTCTATCCGTCATACAACGAGAAACTTCCCGAACAGAGAGGGAAGTAAGCTGCAGAGCGGACAGATCTCTTCCGTCGCACTGATGGATGCACGTTCTATTGCTGCAACTGCTGCAAATAAGGGATTCCTTACACCTGCAACTGCACTGGATGTGGAATATAAGGGACAGAAGTATCATTTCGATAAAAATATTTATGCGAACAGAGTTTTCGACAGCAAGGGTGTTGCTGATCCATCCGTAGAGATCAAGTTTGGTCCGAATATCAAAGACTGGCCGGCAATGTCAGCACTTCCGCAGAATCTGCTTGTAAAGGTTGTATCTGAGATCCACGACCCGGTTACGACAACAGATGAGCTGATTCCGTCAGGAGAGACATCTTCTTACCGTTCCAATCCGCTGGGACTTGCAGAGTTTGCTCTGTCAAGAAAAGATCCGGCATATGTAGGACGGGCAAAAGAAGTACAGAAAGCACAGAAGGCGATCGAGGCCGATGAGTGTCCGGTAGAAGCACTGGAAGAGCTGAAACCGGTTATGGACAAGATCCATGAGACATACCCGGAAGTTGGCAGAGGCAACCTTGGAGTAGGAAGTACAATCTTTGCAGTGAAGCCGGGAGACGGATCTGCACGTGAGCAGGCTGCATCATGTCAGAAGGTACTCGGCGGCTGGGCAAATATCGCGAATGAATATGCAACAAAGCGTTATCGTTCCAACCTCATCAACTGGGGTATGCTCCCGTTCCTGACTGATACAGACCATGAATCACTTCCATTTAAAAATGGAGATTATATCTTTGTTCCGGATGTGAGAAAAGCAGTAGAAGAAAAGGCTGCGGTTGTGAAAGCATATGTTGTCGGGGATGAGTTAAAAGAGATCGACCTGAAGCTCGGAGATCTGACAGATGCTGAACGCCAGATCATACTGGATGGATGTCTGATTAACTATTATAGAGCGACAAAGTAGAAATTTGTAGTTGTTGAGAGTGAAAATGATTCGGCGGCAGGAAGGCTTTTTGACAGAAGAGCGTCCATATCCGCCCTTGTTGTTGCATCGCAGTGCAGGACCCGCTTTACCTCAGCCCGTTGACAACTTGTAACAGGAACGTGGAAACACTCGTGCAGAGGCACTCCTGTTTACGTTCCTTAACAAGTTGGGCAAAGTGTCTTCGGAACGCTCCCTGTCAATGCACTGCTCACGCAACAGCAAGGGCGGATATTAGGCTTTTCAAGTCAGAAAACAGTTCTCGTGCCGGGACATTTTCTCTTAACAAACACGAAATTTAAGTAAGAAGTAAAAAGCCGGAAGGCTATCAACTAAGATGAATGATTAGTCAAATATTAAAGATGTCGGGGTCAAAAGCCCCCGACATCATTTACGATCGAATATCTTAGCCAATAGCCATCCGGCTCTTTTTATCTTTTAAATCTTGTATTGTTGAGTGAATATCTCTGCTTTCTGCGTCCGCTTCGCCATAAAGAAGTTATCTGATGCTTTATAGCGTATCACCCCAACAACCACAAATTTACCCAACTACAGCAAGAATTTTATGGACGCTATCCAGAGACTCCATCAGTACCGCTGCAATGGCATCCAAAGGATAACCAAGCTTTTGCATCTGCAGGGCCACCTCCTTTTTCTGGGAGGCTATGCCAAGTTCTTTTCCATGAGCTTCTCCTTCGGCAATACCTGATCGTCTGCCCTGTTCCATACCATCCTGAACGCCATCATTATAAATATCTTCCAGTGCTTTACACATATCCAGTTCCTCCCTTTCGTTCTTTTCTACGTTTATCTCCATAAGCTGCCGGGAATTTAAGAATGCTCCAAGTGCATGATAAGTCTCCAGATCCAGCTTTTGGAAATAGTCTTTATGATTTGCCACATATGTACGCAATGCGTATTTATCCTGACTACATTGTAGCATACCGAAGATGATTTGTAAATCACTTTGAAAAGATTCTAAATTTTTCAGTCTTCTGACATCGACGAGGTTAATGTGATAATTGGGAAGATACTTTTTCATCAGTTCCGCATGCTTCTTTTCTGTCCCAAGATCGAACATCTGATGCAGTTCCAAAGGTCCATCCCACTCCTCTGTCCCATAATAGAAGATCAAAGTAATCACCGGGATGAGTTTATCATTCTTTTGAAACCGGGAAAGAAATTCAGCCGAAGAAAGACGGGGCGGACGTTCTTTCCATTTGACCCGCACCTGTTCCGCATATTCCATGCTGTCATAGAGCATTACTTTCAACGGTGCAGCGTAATGAATGGCAGTCTGTGATTCCACCGCCAGCAGCATCAGCACAGCCTGATCCTGCCAGTTCATGATGATATCACGGTATTGCTTTTTTACAACATTTTTCCCCTGAGCGTCCTGAAGACTGACTGCGGTTGTCTCCGGGCTGGGGTGAAGATTCTCCGGCAGGATCACGGCTTTTCCCTGAAATAAAATGGCATTGAACAGGTCTGCGAACCGTTTCGTATCCTTAAGCCAAAGATTAACATTTACATCTGCTTGTCCCATAGGCAAGTCCTCCTTAATAAAAATATAATCGTTATCATCAAAATGAAAATCTCTGACCGAAATGGTCTTGAAATATGAAATGCTCTCCATACTGGACATCAGACGTAGAAAATGGGAATTGGATCTGTCTGAGATTTTGATGTGAGATGAGTATAAGATAGTGTAAGAAAAAAATCAATTAAAAGAGTTTAAAGTTTGTATGAAATAAGTATAAAATTTGTATTTGTTGGGGTGAAAATGTTTCGGCAGTCAGAAAGATTTTAATAGAAGAGCATCCATATCCGCCCTTGCTGTTGCATCGCAGTGCAGGACCCGCTTTACCTCAGCCC
>ERZ779890.1511-NODE-1511-length-23870-cov-3.820449_pt1 | contig 23870 bp, 19 predicted proteins | sample MGYA00511553_ERZ779890 | MGnify/ENA primary metagenome ERZ779890 (study PRJEB29588, sample SAMEA2152064) | human gut metagenome | biome: human gut; feature: human-associated habitat; material: faeces | place: Denmark | collected 2008/2010 ... | reverse complement strand
CGAAGATACTGCCGCCCACAAATGTATTAGTAAGGCGCACTTCCCGGGCATTGACATCTGAGAGCAACATCACCTTGCAGTCGCGCGCATGAGAGACTACTGATTCGATAGCGCCTATGCTCTTCTCAAACTTGACCTTGCCTTTAGCCCCGCTGTTGATGTAGATCTCAAGTTGAGCAAAAGCAGCTCCTTTCACCTCAACATCACCGCTTTCGACCTCAATTTTATGACCATATACGGCACCTTCGATGACAGTATCTTTCTGGATCTTCACGTCTCTGTCGAGTTCACCGACATTCTTTGGGAGAATCGATCCCTTAACTTTATTCGAGTTCAATATAATATTCTCGTGATCAAACTGTATTTCATTTAACTCCTTCATATTCTTATGCTTTAATTGTTTGAATAGCCTGACCATTCAATAGGTCAAGCATTGTTTTAAGTGTCCTGTCATCCATTTGGTCAGACTGTACTTCTGCATTGAGGTATGAAATCACCTTGTCAAAATCATTTGAGTTCATATTCCCCCACTCAACGTCCTTTGACATGAATTTGGAACGCAGTGTAGAATCTACGGCATCTCCAGATGGAGTGAAGCTGTCATCTGTACCAATAATCCTTGTCTCTTTGTTTTCAATATTCTTTACAGATTCCACAAACATGACAGGGAGCAAAATATCATTTTCTGCCTGGGAGTCATCGAGCATATCCCTAACTGAGTTGGCGAGGCGATATGTACCCTGGAGATAGCAATTGGCCTTATCCAACAAGACACTCGCCTGCTGCTTGACATGCGAACAGGAAAGGACCGTCTCCAGTTTAATGTTTTCATTGGCAGAAATAGTGGATATTCCAAGCAATTCAGTATTGCTGTTCCTGTCAACAAGCTTTTGAGCCGACTCTGCAAACTGGAATGTCGGTTTGTCAAGTACTTCTATTCTCGAGACAGTTTCCTTATCCAAGTCTTCAAAAATCTTGGAATACCGTTTACTGATACGATTATAGTCATCCTGCATCTGTTTGCTCTTTGACAAGCAATTATCCTTATGTCCCATAAGAGCAATGAACAATGACTCGCACTTGGATGAAAGTTCCTTGATTTTCTGGGAAAGATCCGCACCGACATAATCAAAGAAGCCTTTGACTATAGTGGATGCTATTTGCTTTGATGCCTGACGCTTTGATTCAACTTGAGCGGCCTCTGTGGCTACAACAGCACCTGTCAATGCATTTACAGCATTATTACAATGACCGACACTTGCATCAAAAGCATTTGTGTCCACATCAATTGTGATATAGACCGGTTCACTACCCGAGTAACTTACAGAGCCGCCGTTTTGACTGGCAGGGTAACTCACAGTGCCGGAATAGTGAACATAACCTGTATAACTACGTCTATAACTCATTTGTTCCTGGGTTCAATTGTTGAACATCTTTAGTCATATTGAACATCTTGGTGATTTCATCCTTTACCCTCTCATCTTCAGTAGAATTCAAAAGCAACTGGGTAAATTCAGCCTTTACATTTGCCATATCATTAGGGTCAATATCTGACCATGAACCATGCAGCACTGAATTGACGGACTGTTCACGGACTGATGCATCAATGTTCTTGTCAATCTCCGGATTGCCGCTTCTCGCAACATAGTAATTGACGGCAGGGTTACCCACAGCCGAAGTCGACTCTACAATAGAAACGGGTATGAAGATATCCTCCACTGAATCAATTCTGGTATCCTGCATTGAGGCGTCTGATTTCTTTGCCTGCAAGCTACTATCTTTGACATACCTTGTTATTGCATCCAGAGTTGCTTCTGCATCCACTTTCACTTTTGACGCAGCCAACAACTGAGATGACAAAACGGACTCAAGTTGATGAACTGTAAACTGGCCAGAATTCAACGCCCTACGGCTTTCAAAAAGTTTGGCATCTCTATCCACCAATTTAAAGACCGGCATATCAAGTTCTGCCACACGAGCCTCCAAGTTGTTATTTATAGACTTGAAGAGTCTCGTATAGCGTCCTGATATCATATTGTAATCCGTTGTCATATGAGACTGGATACTCTTTAAAGCAGCAGCATATTGCCCCAATTCAAGAAGTTTAGCCTCGACTGTACTTGTCAGCTGAGCGATCTTTTGTGAAATCTGGGAATGCATCAGGGAATAAAAACCCTTGTTCACATTTTGGCAGACATGTTCAGCACCTTCTTTTTCAGCTGCAATGACAGCTGCCTGCATGGCTACTACTGCACCGGAAACCCTGTTTACTCCATGTGAAACAGACTGCATCTCCGAAGCCATTGGAGATGTGTCAACAGTAAAGTTAAAATTAGCCATAATTACTCTTCCTCCTGTGAATTAAAATCCGCTTCATCATCATCCTCGTCATCAGATTCCTCCGAACCTGACAGCTGAGCCTTGATACTATCAGCAGTCTCATTCAGGTAATGCAATTGCTCGAATGCCGCATTCATTTCCTCTTCTGTAGATGCGGTTTGGATTTGCTCTTGAATACTTTCAAACATTGTTGAGAGTTCATCAAGATTGTACTCTTCATCGACATCCAATTCCTTCAGCTCTTCGAGTTTGCTTCTTACAGAATTGACCGTAACAATCTCTTCTTCATCTTGAGACTTAGAGTCATTCTCTTCATCTTGAGATTCATCTGATTTCTGAGGCAGTTCCGGCTCTTGAGATTCGTCTGCCATCTGCTGCACTTCAGGTTCTTGAACCACCTCATCTTCTTGAGGTTCAGTCGCATCATGAGACACAGAAGAATGCTCTGCTTCATCCAATTCATCAAGCGCCTCTTTAGCAACAGCATTCAGGTTAATACCGGCATATTCATAAGCCTCCTTCTCAATGCTCGGTTCCGGAGGAAGTTCCGAATTCTGGGCAAGGAGCGGATTGACTTCGGCCAACGGCTTACGCCTTTCGTCAAGAAGGTTTACATTTTCTGCAGCCACAGCAGTATCTCTGGCTTTCTTGTCTCTTAAGGAAGCGTCATAATACTCGATATAGCCAAATTTCTCTGCTCTCGCATCGATATCTTCATGCAAGCGGTCCATATAATCGGAGAACTCTTGCTGAGTCTGAGTAACCTGCTGGGCCTGAGCCTGATATCCAGCAAGAACCTCAGCGGAATTATCCTGAGTTTCAGTAACTGCCGATTCAAGTGACTGCTCTGCTTTCATTGTTTCCTCTGTCTTCTTATACGCAGTCAAAGTATTGTATGCAGCACTATACTCTGACAATGTACTGCGCATAAGATTGATAATATCTGCTGCTTCGGCACGATTTCTTCCATAAAAATCTTCCGTATCCTGATGCCACTTGTTCAGATAACTCAATTTCTGATCCTTAATATGGTTGTATATCTCTATACGCTCCTTACGGGTATCCTTCAAGAGATTAGAAACGATAGGTGCAATAATCTCATACTGGATTTGATTGACACCAAAAGGAACTGTCGTACGACTACCGTCATCAGCAACCCAACTCATAGAGCGGATATCCAACTTCACCTTTGAGCTGTCACGAAGATTGAAAGGCTTGTAACTGTAATCAACCGACTCATAGTCGAATTTCTCGTTCCTGATTCTTTCTATTTCCTCTGCCTCAAGGACAGGTGAATAGAAATTATACGGCGCTTTCAATATATTGAAGAGAATACGATTCGAATACTCCACCAGTGAACTTGCCGAGGCAACCTTCTTGGCTGCGGTTGACTGAACAGCATCTGCCATGTCCACCATGAGAGTCTTAAGGACCTTATCAACCTGCTCTGATTGATTTGAGAGAGCTTTTCTCGTCTCGTTCAAATCATTGAACCTCTTGATGTCACCATCAAACTGATTGGTATCAAATACATTGAAGATTGGAGAGCCGTCAACTGTAGTGGCTGCATGTTCCTTTAAGAATTTGGCGTACTCTGTGTCAGGGAATACGACAGGCAGTTCAACATTATATTCCTCAATATTGCCGAGACTGTATGATATAGTTCTTAGCGTGCGGTCAAGTTTTCCGAAATAGTCATTAAAATTGACTTTCTGGATTGACTTTGACAAATCCCCTGTATTTATAGATTCAGGCTCTGAAGAACCTTCTACGATAGGTGCACTCTTGGACAGGTCCTGAAGATTTGCAACAGCTTCATTTATAAGCTCATTCTGCTTTATGACCTGCAATGTAAACTTCTCATTTCCTGTCACGCCGCTTTGGTCAACAATAAAACTCTTGTCGTTATAGGCAACCCTCTTGGCCACAGGAACATAGGCGACACCCATCTTGGTAACCCGATAATCTCGGAAGATATCCTTATGTGCCTGCTTGAACTTGGCGATGTCGCCGTTCTGTTCATCAATAAGAGACTCGAACTCCTTAACTTGAGAATTCTTGATGAGCGCAACAATCAATCCTACGAGAGTCCAACAGAAGACCCAACCGATAGTACGGATTGTTTTGGCCTTCCCCATGTCTTCGTTGTATTTTTTTATCTGGTATTCAGCATTCTTGATTTTGTCCTCATATATCTTCTCTTCATTGACAATCTTCTCTGCCGCTGACTTATAGTATTCATATAAGACTTTAGCCTGATCCTGATATATATTTGCGGAGTCATTAAATATCTTTCCTTCCATATTTCAACAAAAGATTAGTATTGTTTTTTACGTAACTCAATGATTGACATGCATTCTTCAAACTCTTCATTGATAATATCTGAAGATTGGGAATTGTGCGCAATCTGGCTGGCAATAAGCTGTATCTTTTCAATGAGCTTATTGTCAAAAGCAACTGCAGACGGTTTATCTGAGGCCGTGATGAAGCGGACATTGGCTCTAAGCCTGTCGATTGCATCCTGATATGATTCCCCTTTAGACAATTTACTCTGCATTTCAAGCAAATCAATCTGTGTTGCTATTTCCTTCAATCCGACTTTGCGTGCTTCGATATCTGAGATTACCTCGTTCACGTTATTCTTGACCATTGAGCCGATGAAGAAGAACAGGAGATGAACAAACAACAGTGTAATGTGTCCAATCAGACAAATATTGAAGCTCAATTCAAAAACGATTGAGCATACGATCAGACCGAGTGCCAGAGGTGTGTAAACCCAAACACCGAACCATTTAAGTCCATAAGCAGAATTGGTTTGGGCAACCTTATCCACGGGACCCAAAATATCTGCTGTTCTAAGGAAAACGACAGCATATACCAGACAGGTCGCTATCAGATTAAGATAAAAGAGTTTCTCTTCCTGAACTTCTTTCAAAAAGAGCAGATAGGCAGCGATTATGATTCCCAAACCTCCAATCAGGAATAGGATGCTGATTATTTTAGATGAATTTTTCATAGAGTTCATTTTACTTTCATTCCACAATTAGGACAGAAGGTTGCGCCTTTGGTATTTGCTCCGCAACGTGGGCATTTCTGTTCAGAGAGAGGTCTGCCGCAATTAGGACAAAAAGCAGACCCGGGAGCAACTGTTGAATGACAGTTCGGGCATACATTTCCTACATTAGGAGCAAGTTGCGTCCCGCACGTGACACAGCGCGTAGCGCCCATATCATTGTCTGCACCACATTTAGGGCAAGGATTATACTGTTTGCCACAATGAGGGCAGAAGCGGTTGTCCGTCGTATATTTCCTGCTGCACTGGGCACAATATACCTCACGGATCATTGGTTGTGCCGGAGCAGGGCCAGCCGGCTGAGAGTTACCTGCGGGAGCAGGAGTCGGTTGGCTGTAGTTAGGGTTCATGATGCCGGCATTTGCCCCGCCACCCATACCACCAAACATTCCGGCCATCATGACAGCGCCCAAGATACCGCCGCCCTGAGAATTGTTCACTGCCTGCTGCGCAGTTTCAAACAATTTGCCCTGCTGCCAAGTGTGACCGCTGATCTTCTGGGCAGTCTGCTGGTTTATTGCTTCCTGAGCAATTCGGCCGGCCTCTGTGGACTGGTCCACGCCGATAGTGGTAACATAGAACTTGGATAAAGAACAGCCGAATTCTTCAAAGAATGAATTGAGATCAGGTGAAAGAATATTGGAAATATCATCCAAATGGGCGGAGATTTCATTGATTCCGTACTTATTGGCCGCAAAAACCTTCGTGATAAGACTCTTTGTCTTTGCTGTCAATTCTCCACGTAACTGTTCTGTAAATTGGTCTGCTGTCACACGGACTTCACCTTCGCCATTTGCCGGATAGCCTAATGCCAACTGAAGAATCAAACGCTCTGCATCTTAAACGGTTATGCCATACTTGCCGTGAGCCTCAATAGGAATCTGAGCCTGGAAAGTCTGATCATAAATCGGAAAATCACCAATGCCCCAATCGATATCCTTTGGTGTAAGTTTATTGACGAACCATACCTGCACTGTAAAAGGATTTTCACCCCCAAAAGGAATTCCATAAAAAGCCCTGAGGATCGGATAGTTCGGTGAATCCATGTCATATTGACCAGGACCGAACTTCTGGGATCGGGTTCCATTAACAATTACAACAGCCTCTTGCGCTTCGTTTACCTGAAGTTTGGCGTACTTGCTGATATTCTGCTTTGCATGACGATACGCAAGAACGCCAATCTCCCCATCCCACCGAATGAAGTCAATGATTGATTTTTTCATAAATAAGAATATATTTTAGCGTTATGTTTTTTCAGCGGCCCGATAAGTATTAACACTCATCGACTTACAAATATAATAAATTCAGTATTTTTTCTGTAATTTTACAGCAGAAATTATGAGGAAATGACAAAAGTGCTTTTCGTGTGCCACGGAAATATATGCAGAAGTCCGATGGCTGAGTTTATAATGAAGAAGATGGTCAGGGATGCAGGGAAAGAGAATGAATTTGAAATAGCATCCGCAGCCACATCGACGGAGGAAATCGGCAACGACATCTATCCGCCGGCCAAAAGGACATTGACCCTGCACGGAATTCCGTTCGAACGCAGAGCTGCACGCAGAATAACGGCGGAAGACTATTCCTGCTTTGATCATATTTTCGTCATGGACAGGAACAACCTGCGTAATCTGGAACGCATGTTCCCCGGGAAAAATGCCAACGTATCCCTGCTGATGTCACTCACAGGCAATGCACGTGACGTGGCAGACCCCTGGTACACTGGCGATTTCGAGGCGACTTACAATGACATCACCCAAGCCATCTCACAATTCATCGGATTTTGATTTAAAATGCTCCTGAAAGATAGACTTCAACGAATTGCTTTCGCACGGATATTGTCAGACCTGATAGAAGCTGATTCCATCATTGAAGACGATGAAATGAGATTTCTTGAAGATCTGAACGAGCGTTTCCGTCTTATAAATAATTCAATACCTTTGCCATGACAATTGCCCCAAAGATGAACAAATCATACTTATCAAGCTGCCTTGCACAAGGCTCTCCGGAAGTGGTGAACGGAGCCGGAAAGAACATTATACCCGAAGCGGAAAAGGAATCTCTGTGGAAGAAGTTCCTGGACAAGTTCAGGGACCCGATCATAATCATTCTGCTCGTAGTATTGGTCTTTTCGATAATCGTATCCGTATATGAGGTGTATTGGCTTGGAAAACCGGCATCATCCCTGATAGAACCTGCCGGGATACTTGTGGCGATTCTGCTTGCTACCGGCATCGGTTTCATATTTGAGGTACGCGCCGAGAAAGAGTTTGAAGTGCTGAACAAGGTCAAGGATGAAAGACCGGTCAAGGTAATCCGCAAGTCCAGCAACGGCAGACAGAAACAGTTCTACGAAATACGCAAATGCGATGTCTGCGTAGGTGATATTGTCCAGCTAGAAAGTGGAGATGAGGTGCCTGCGGATGCCATTGTCCTTGAAGCTGCTTCCCTGAAGGTGGACGAATCCATATTCACCGGTGAGCTCTATGCTGACAAATATGTAACTGTACCTGAAGGCAAACAAGATACTACTTTCCCGGCGAACATGGTCCTGCGCGGTTCCACGATTATCGAGGGGCTGTGTGTCTGTCGCGTGACTGCTGTCGGAACCGACACGGAGGAAGGAAAGGGCGCAAAACTGATTCAGGAAGAACAGGAAGTCACCACTCCCCTTTCGCAACAGCTTGACAATCTGGGCAATATGATTACTAAGGTGAGCTACATCATTGCCGGCCTTATAGTGGTGGGGAGACTTTTCTATTATTTCTTCCTGGACGGGAACATTGACAACAACACTGACATAGTCCAGATTCTGGAATACGTGCTGAGTTCGATAATGATAGCTGTGACGCTGATTGTGGTGGCTGTTCCTGAAGGACTTCCGATGAGCATTACCATCAGTCTTGCGCTGAGCATGAAGAAGATGCTAAAGGAGAAGAATCTTGTCCGGAAACTGCATGCATGCGAAACAATGGGAGCGACCACGGTCATCTGTACTGACAAGACCGGCACTCTCACGGAAAACAAGATGAAAGTCCTTCAATCACAGTTCTTCGGAAACGATGACATTATCAGCAGAAGCATTGCTATCAACGCTACAGCCGGCCTGTCCGAGGACGAAGATGGCAATGTCAAGGCTATCGGCAATCCTACGGAAGGAGCACTGCTGATGTGGTTGAAAGAAGAGAAAGGCATTGATTATCTTCCGATTAGAGAAGATTGCACCATACTGGACAGGAAGAGTTTCTCCTCATTGACGAAAAGCATGGAGACGCTCATTGAGAATCCTGACGTGAAGGGCGGAAAGATCCGGCTGCTGAAAGGAGCACCTGAGATAATCATTTCCCGATGCACCGCTTTCCCTGAGGGTACAACTGCCGAAAATATCAAGGACACGCTGACCGGGTGGCAAAGCAAAGCGATGAGAACGCTCGCATTTGCCGCACAATACATTGACCCTGACGGAAATGAAGGCGATCTCACATTCGTCGGAATGGTCGGGATAGCCGATCCTGTTCGTCCTGATGTGAAAGACGCCATAGATATGTGTCAGGGGAAAGCCGGTGTTCGGGTAATAATGGTTACCGGCGACGTGGCAGTGACGGCCAATGAGATAGGACGTGAATTGGGCATCATCAATGATAGTGGAGAGGACCTGACATTGAGCGGCCAATCCTTTGAGGAGATGGCGGATGAACAGGCCATGAAGATCATTCCGCGCCTTAAGATATTGTCCAGAGCCAAGCCGGAAGACAAAGCCAGGCTTGTCACCCTGCTGCAAAGGATGGGCGAAGTGGTAGCGGTAACTGGAGACGGGACCAATGACGCTCCTGCACTCAAAAAGGCTCAGGTCGGTTTGTCAATGGGAGACGGCACGGCAAGGGCGAAAGAGGCAAGCGACATCACCATAATCGACAATTCGTTTTCAAGCATCAATACGGGCATCCTCTGGGGACGTTCCATCTATCTGAACATCAAGAGGTTCATTCTCTTCCAGATGACAATCAACGTATGTGCCTGCCTTGTGGTACTTTTGGGTTCATTCATCGGAATGGAATCCCCGCTGACAGTCACACAGATGCTTTGGGTGAATCTGATTATGGATACCTTTGCCGCTTTGGCCTTGGCGTCTATCCCACCCAGTGAGAGTGTTATGAAAGAGAAACCCCGCAAAAGCACTGATTTCATTATAACTAAATCCATGAGAAATTATATTCTTGGTATGGGAATGGCTTTTCTGATATTGCTCATGGGAATGTTATTCTGGTTTAATAACGAAGAGAATGGTATGACGCCGCAGCGCCTGACCATCTTCTTTACCTTCTTCGTCATGTTGCAATTCTGGAACCTTTTCAATGCAAGGGTATTCGGAACGTCGGATTCTGCCTTTAAAGGGATCTCCAGATCTTACGGCATGGAGTTGGTGGTACTTGCTATTTTGGGAGGCCAGTTCATTATTGTGCAGTTTGGTGGAGCGGTGTTCCGTACGGAACCACTTGATTTCACAACCTGGATGATAATTATAGCTTCTACTTCTTTGGTATTATGGGTGGGCGAAGGCATCCGTCTTGTCCGACGTTTCATGCAAAAATAGGGTGATGAAAAGAAAAGGAATCAAAAATCTTATAGTTGACTTTGGCGGTGTACTGATTGATTTGGACCGTCAGCGTTGTTTGGAGAATTTTAAGAAACTGGGATTGCCGGATGTGGAGCATGCTCTTGACATATATCATCAGCAGGACTTCTTCCAGCATTATGAGAAGGGGCTTATTTCCAGTGCCGATTTTCGGAATGTGATTCGGGGGAAGATAGGCAAGGACGTTGCTGATGCCCGGATTGATGCCGCATGGAACAGTTTCCTGGTGAATATACCGACCTGCAAATTGGATTTGTTATTGGCTTTGCGTAAGGATTATGTGGTATATCTGCTGAGCAATACTAATGAAATTCATTGGAAATGGTCTTGTGAGCATGCTTTTCCCTATAAGACATTTCGCGTAGAAGATTATTTTGAGCACATTTTCCTCTCCTACGAGATGAAAATGGCAAAGCCGGATGAAGAAATCTTCCGGAAAGTGCTGGATGAGGCGGGTTTGGATCCGAAAGAAACCTTCTTTATCGATGATTCGGAAGCCAACTGTATAACGGCCCGGTCATTGGGCATCTCCACCTATACTCCAAAAGCCGGCGAGGATTGGAGTCATTTATTTAAGTAAACCGACAGGATAGGGTGAGCATGCAGTTACACACTGAAATATCCGGTAAGGAGCTCCTGCCGAATGTAGCTACCATTGGCTTTTTTGACGGAGTGCATCGGGGGCATAGGTTCCTGATAGAACAGGTATGCGAGGCTGCGGCTGTACGTGGGCTTGCCTCATCGGTTATTACTTTTCCGGTGCATCCCCGCAAAGTAATGCACCCTGACTTTCACTCCGAGTTGCTCACCACTTGTGACGAGAAGACCGCTCTGCTTGCCGATACCGGCATAGATAATTGCATCATGCTTGATTTCACACCTGATTTAGCCCGTCTTTCGGCCAAACAATTTATGGCTGTATTGAAAGGTGACTATCAGGTGCAGGCTTTAGTGATAGGCTACGACCACCGTTTTGGGCATAACCGCAGCGAAGATTTTGATGATTATGTGCGTTACGGGCAGGAATTGGGAATGGAGGTGATATTGGCGCAGGCCTATTCCAATAATGAGATGACCGTCAGTTCCTCGGCTATTCGCCACCTTTTGCTGGAGGGAGATGTTTCGGAAGCAGCCAACTGTCTGGGCTATCATTTTTTTCTGAACGGTACGGTTGTAAACGGCTATCATGTGGGGCGTAAGATAGGTTTCCCGACTGCCAATCTATGTGTCAATGATCCTGAGAAGCTGGTTCCTGCCGACGGGGTGTATGCTGTTAATGTCTTTCTCGGCGAGGCGAAGCATACAGGAATGTTGAGTATTGGTTACCGGCCTACATTGAATAATGGTCTGGACCGTAGCATTGAGGTGCATATTTTCCATTTTGATGCTGATATTTATGATCAGCCCATGCGGATATCTTTCATCCGCCGTACCCGGCCTGAATTGAAATTTGATTCCATTGAGGAATTGATCGAACAGCTTCATAAGGATGAAGCGGAAATCACTGCCATTCTTTCATTACAATAATACTCCCTGCTGTTTCATTTTTTAGGATACTCTTTGTATGTTTATTGAAAAACATGCCTTTTTTATTGTTTTTCGATAAATACATCTCGTTTTTCTTTGTACTTTCAAAAAAAGCTTTTTTATTTGCATATCGAAAAACGATAAATTCTTATTGAAAAACAAGATTTGAGATAAGAATAAATATGGATTACAAAAGAGCATACGGTTATGAAAAAAGCATTTATGAGTATTACGTTGTTGGTGTTGTCGCTTTCCATGGTGATGATGTTGTTAATGGGAGTTGTTACGGACGCTTAACGGGTTCGCAGGAAAATGTGTATCTTTACACGCTTTTTGAAAAGAAAGGAACGATGAAGACAGCGATAAAATTAGTTTTGGTTTATTTTGTGATGCAAATTCTGGCTGCATTGTTGGCGATGCCTTTCGCCATGCTTTATTCTTATGCGGTCAGTGGAACGATAGATGGGGCAAATACCATTGCTTTGGCTCCGAGTATGTTATTGGGATTTGTCGGCATGGGGGGCTATCTATGGAAGAAGGGCTATCTGAAAGATGACGGAAAGATGTGGTCTCCGGTATCAGTACCTTATCTGGGTTGGAGCATCATTATCGGTTTCGCCACTATTTTCTTGATTGATTTTGTAATGTCCAAGTTGTCTTTCCTTCCGGATTGGCTGGGCAATACGTTTGACCTGCTGCAATCGGGCTGGTTGGGAATCCTCTGTATATCGGTGTTGGGCCCTATTCTGGAGGAGATGTTGTTTCGCGGGGCAATCACGAAAGTGCTGCTGCGGAAGCACAATCCGGTAAAGGCTATTATATTGTCGGCGCTTATCTTCGGGATTTTTCATATTAATCCGGCACAGGTAGTGGGCGCCACGTTGTCGGGCATCTTGTTTGCCTGGCTATATTATAAAACGGGCAGTCTTGTTCCCGGAATTTTAATACATATCTTGAACAATGGTTTGTCGGTATTCCTCAGCTTGCATTATCCTGATGTGGAATACACGTCCGATTTATTGGGAGAACCCGCTTACTGGATATGTCTGGTAGGGGCGGTAGTGTTGTTTGCAGTCTCTTATAGAGTGATGAATTCTTATCGGTTACCGGACTAATACAACTTTTGAAATATGAAAAGAAGGCTGAACATTCTTTGTGTGATCGTAGTACTTGTATTAAGTTATTCGATTTTTGAAACCGCCTACTATTTTGTTGTAGGGGTGAAGGCCGGCTTGGAAGCCGGTATAGAGAGTGACACTTCCGCAGAAAACCAGAGAGAACTGATAAACATGAAGTATATCAGTCTCTTGCCGGAACATCTTTCTGCGACGGGTGAGAACGGTTTTTTCCAGGATTCTGTCTATAATGAGAAGAGCGGAAAGTATGTGCCTGTTTCTTTCAATTCAATGGTGGTCAGCGTAGATACGCAGTCTGCTGCTTGGAGTCAGGTAACATTTACCCTATTGAATTTAGCGCATATTTGTATTTGCGTTTGGGCGATTATACTTTTTGTCCGTCTGGTGGTTTCCATTAATAAGTCCGATATATTTAATTGGAGGAATGTCCGTCGCCTGCGTTTTCTGGGGCTGGCATTAATCATCAGTTTCTGTACGGAGGTTCTTCCGGCTTATCTCACTTATAGGAATGTGGGGGAAGTCTTTTCTGTTCGCGGTTATGAGTTAGGTCTTTCGGATATGGTGAATACCACGACGCTGGTATTGGGAATTTCTACCTTGATTGTGGCCGAGGTGTTTGCTATCGGCCTGAAGATGAAAGAAGAGCAGGAGTTGACTATTTAACCTGATATTGAGGAAAAGAAGATGATTATAGTAAACCTTGACATAATGATGGCCCGAAGAAAAATATCTTTGGGAGAGCTGGCGGAGAAGATTGATATTACACCGGCAAACCTTTCTATTCTGAAGACCGGTAAAGCGAAAGCCATTCGTTTTTCTACGTTAGAGGCAATCTGCAGGGCGCTGGACTGCCAACCGGGGGACATATTGGAATATGTGGAGGGAGATGAAAAGTGATTGGACATAGGCAGAAGAACAAAAGGGCAAACCTGTGATTTCCTTACACCTATTTATATATATAGAATGTGGCCTTCTGTTCTTCTGTCCGGGAGATTGCGGGTTGCTCAGGCATTAGCATTTTTTGCCTTGAACGCCAGCGCATACATCCGCATCTGCTTCACCATGGAAAGCAATCCGTTGCTGCGTGTGGGCGAGAGATGCTCTTTCAATCCTATCTTGTCTATAAAGTAAAGGTCTGCATCCAGAATCTCGTCCGGGGTATGTCCGGAAAGTACTTTGATGAGAAGCGAAATAATCCCTTTCACTATTAGCGCATCGCTTTCGGCTTGGAAAATGATCCTGCCGTCCTTCTCATCCGCTTGCAGCCAAACGCGGCTTTGGCAGCCTTCAATCAGATTTTGCTCTGTCTTGTATTTATCATCAAGCGGTTCCTGTTCATTTCCTAAATCGATGAGGAGCTGATAGCGGTCCATCCAATCGTCGAAATCACTGAATTCGGCAATTACTTCATCTTGTACTTCATTGATACTCATAATAATTTATCTTTAGTATTTATTTCTCTTTATAGATAACTTCCATAATGGTTTGGCCCACCGCTTTCAGGGTGTTGCGGTCGATTCCGTCCATATCATCCTTCAAGGTGTGCCAGTTTTCGTAAAATCCGGTTTCCTCGCTGCATTGGATGATGTCGATAGTGGGAATACGTGCATTGCGGTTAACAAAAAGGTGGTCGTCCGTTACGGTGTTCCCTCTTTCTTTTACGAAATACCGTCCGTAACCCAGGTTGTTGGCTGTGTTCCATACCTTCCGGTTGATGCCTTTGGCAAATTCTTCGGAATAGCCTTCGTAGAGGAAAGTGGCGTCTTTGGCCCCCACCATGTCAAGAAGAATACCGAAACGTGCGTTATATCCTTGCACATGAGGATTCTGGGCCCAATACTGCGAACCAAGAGCCCATTGCTCCTCCTTATGTGTGCCCTCATAAGACTGGTGAGGGCCGTAGTCTTCGGCATCCACCAATACGATATCAATGCCCAGTTCCGGTTGTTGCTTGTGAAGCTGGCGGGCAATTTCGAGCAGTACGCCTACGCCGCTTGCACCGTCGTTGGCGCCGAGGATGGGTGTGTGCCGGTTCTTTTCATCGGGGTCGGCATCTGCCCAGGGGCGGCTGTCCCAGTGCGAGAGAAGCAAGATGCGTTTTTTCGTTTCGGGTTTGTAGCTGCCGATGATGTTGCGGGCTTTCAGCAATGTGCCGTCATAGGCTATTAAATCTACTTGCTGGCTGTATACGGTGGCTCCGAACTGCTCCAGTTTCTTTACGAGATACTCTCCGCAGGCTCTATGCGCTGCCGTATTGGGTACGCGCGGGCCGAAATCCACCTGTGCCTTGACATACTGATAAGCGCTGTCCGCATCAAACTGGGGGACGTTGACTGTGCTTTGGGGCTGTTTGCCTTCGCTGTCCGCGTTGTTTCTGCTTTTATTGCTGCATGCCACCATAGCTACGAACAACAGTAGGAATAGTGGGATAATTGTATAATTCCGTTTCATTCTTTGTGAGTGTTAAAACTTAGTTTCACTTCTTTTTTCCCGACTTCCAGCGTGACCTGTGCGCCGTTGATCATCGGCACATTCATTGTGACGTGTCCCACCGGAAAGCCGAAGCATATGGGGTAATCATATTCTTTTACCAGATCGGCCAGTGCGCCATACAAGTCTTTGCCTAAAGACATATTCTCCTCGTATTCGGTGAACTGTCCGATGATCAGTCCGGACAACTTCTCAAGTATGCCGCCCAGTTTCAGGTTGTACATCATGCGCTCCACTGCATGGGGGCGCTCGCCTATGTCCTCGATGAAGAGTATCGTGCCTTCTGCCGGAATGTCATAAGGTGTGCCTCGCAGACCGTAAAAGACGGATATGTTTCCTCCCCGGAGTATTCCCGTTCCCTCGCCTTTGTGGTTGAGCTTATGGGCAGGGCAGGTGTAGCCGAACGCTGTCTCTTCTTGCAGCTTGTTGCCGAACAGAATATCTTTCAGAGCCAGGGTGCAGAAATCATCTTCCGGTTCTACGGTAAGATGACGCGCCATTGGAGCATGCAGCGAGGCAAAGCCGTTATGCTGGAATACATTATGCAGGGCTGTGATGTCGCTGAAGCCGATGAGCCATTTGGGGTGCTGGCGAAACTTGGTGAAGTCGAGCTTCCCTGCCAGATGCACAGCGCCGTATCCGCCGCGGCTGCAAAGGATGATTTTGGCTTTCTCGTCGTCCATAGCTTCTTGCAGGTCTTTCAGTCGCTGCTGTATGCTTCCTGCATAGGTTCCATGTGCACTTCCTGCATGTTTGGCGATGACCACTTCCAGTCCCCATGACTTCAGCCGTTTCTTGGCCCCTTTCAGGAAGGACTTGTCTATCTTGCTGGAAGGAGAGAGGATTATCACCCGGTCTCCCTCATGCACGTATGGCGGAAAAATGAGGCTGTTCATATTGATATCTCTGTATTTATGGCAAAAGTACATAATTCACCACAGAGGACACAGTGTTTCACAGAGTTTTTTTCTTTTATATCATATTCAGGCATAAGGACGAAAGAGCAAATATCTGTTGTGTTGCATAATCGGTATCTGTCTGCATGGTTTATGTCCTTATGCTCCTTTATCTCAAAGGAAACGCTGCTCTTTTGTCTCGATTCTGTCAAAATGATATTAAACATAGAAAATAAAATAAGGTGTAACGTTTATTTTCTCGGCATTTTTTTAGATATTTGCTAAAAATCTAACGTTATGGAACCTATTCGGAACTTTGATCAATTGACCTCCCACCTGAAAACCCTGAATAAGAGGAAGCGCATTGCCGTAGTTTGTGCTGATGACCCCAATACTGAATATGCCATATCCCGCGCTTTGGATGAAGGTATTGCGGAGTTTCTGATGATTGGCGATTCGGCTATTCTGGAAAAATATCCTACTCTGAAGAAGTATCCTGAGTATGTGCGGACTTTGCATATCGAGGACAAAGATGAAGCCGCACGCGAAGCGGTGCGCATCGTGCGTGAGGGTGGCGCGGACATTTTGATGAAAGGCATAATCAATACAGACAACCTGCTCCATGCCATTCTCGACAAAGAGAAGGGCCTGCTGCCCAAAGGAAAGATTCTGACGCACCTTGCTGTAATGCAGATTCCCACCTATGATAAACTGCTGTTTTTTTCGGATGCCGCTGTCATTCCCCGGCCCACTCTGCAGCAGCGGATAGAGATGATTTGGTACGCCATTCATACCTGTCGCCATTTTGGTATCGGGCAACCGCGCATCGCCCTTATCCATTGTACGGAGAAAGTGAGCGCCAAGTTTCCCCATTCGTTGGACTACGTCAACATTGTAGAACTGGCCGAAGCCGGCGAATTCGGGAATGTCATTATCGACGGCCCGCTGGACGTAAAGACATCCTGCGAGAAGACGAGCGGTGACATTAAGGGCATCGTGTCTCCCATCAATGGGGAGGCCGATGTATTGATTTTCCCGAATATAGAATCGGGCAATGCCTTTTATAAGGCCGTTTCCCTCTTCTCTCACGCCGATATGGCAGGCTTGCTTCAGGGGCCTGTCTGCCCGGTGGTGCTGCCGTCGCGCAGTGACTCCGGCTTGTCCAAATATTACAGTATCGCCATGGCATGCCTCACCTGCTCCGGTGTTGCAGATGAAGGACACGCCATGACCGTAGGAAACAAATAGCAGATATATAAATGAAAATACTCGTCATCAACCCCGGTTCCACTTCGACCAAGATTGCCGTATACGAGAACGATACCCCCCGTCTGGTGCGTAACATCCGTCATACGGTGGACGAACTGTCCTCTTTCTCACACATCATCGACCAGTTTGAATTCCGCAAGAACCTGGTGCTGAAAGAGCTGGAGGCTGATAATATTCCTTTTGAGTTTGACGCCATAGTGGGACGCGGCGGACTGCTGAAACCGATACCGGGCGGCGTATATGAGGTGAATGATGCCATGCTGGATGATATTCTGCATGCCATGCGCACCCACGCCTGCAACTTGGGATGCCTCATAGCTTCCGAACTTGCCGCACTGCTTCCCGGTTGTCGTGCGTTCATAGCCGATCCGGGCGTTGTGGATGAGCTGGATGAGATAGCCCGTATCACAGGGTCTCCTCTGATGCCCCGCATCACTATCTGGCATGCGCTGAACCAACGCGCCATTGCCCGCAGATATGCGGCCGCACAGCATGTCAGGTATGAAGACCTGGATCTGATTGTTTGTCACTTGGGCGGTGGCATATCTGTCGGTGTCCATCATCATGGCAAGGCTGTCGACGTCAATAATGCGCTTGACGGCGAAGGACCGTTTTCGCCGGAGCGTGCGGGGACACTTCCGGCAGGACAGTTGATCGACCTTTGTTGCTCCGGCCGCTACACAAAAGACGAACTTAAAAAGCGTATCTCCGGGCGTGCCGGTCTGACGGCCCATCTGGGCACAACAGATGTTCCTGCCATCGTTCGCCGGATAGAAGAGGGGGACAGGCATGCCGGACTGGTACTGGATGCCATGATCTATCAAATCGCTAAAAGCATCGGCGCGGCTTCAGTTGTGTTGTACGGCAAGATAGACGCCATTCTTCTGACGGGTGGCATGGCACATTCCGATTATATCATTTCCCGGCTGAAAGAACGTATCTCGTTCCTTGCACCGGTGCATGTTTATCCGGGTGAGGACGAAATGGAGGCATTGGCATTGAATGTGCTTGGAGCATTGAGGGGGGAACTGCCGATACAGGTATACAAATAGATTTATACTGCCCATGATTTGAATGAGATACCTATACCAAATTTATACCCTCCTTTGGTATGCCTTGTTCCACCCTTTGGTACTTGTCCTACCAACCTAAGGAACACGTTGTACCTACGGCTGGTACATCCCGTACCAACCGTAGGTATTCTCCAAACCCTCCGAGCTTATCTGCATAGCTCCCGGAGCGTAAGAAAACGGGTCCCTTGACTATCATCATATCTCCTTTTGCTCACTTCATAAAAAGAAGGAGCAAAGTCCCCCCGACTTTGCTCCTTACAATCTTTTTACCGTAATAACTAATACAAAGAAAACGTCATTAATCAAAGAATATACCTTTGTATCATTTAGAAGTTATTCCCTCCGGCATCCCACCAAAGGCGCGTGCCACCGTTGTCTGCACCGCCCAGCTTGCTGACTAAGGCGTCATATAGAGCTTTGTTGTCCGTCTTGTAGTCTTGGTTGAAAAAGACACGGCGAATCATATCGTCGGTGCTGATGGTGTTGCCGCTGTTGTTCACTGCAACCTTGATGAGCCGGGGATAACCGGTGCGGCGTTGTTCCGCCCATGCTTCACAACCTTCCGGATAGATAGCCAGCCACTTTTGGGTGATGATTCTTTCCAGTTTCAGTTCCAGTGGGGCGCTTTCATCCCATTTCGGAGTGATGCTTGTCGGTGCGTCCGCATCGAATTTCTTATCGAATGCGTCTACATAAGCCGCCGGAGTTTCTTCGCTTTCCAGATATTCACTGACGCCGCTGGCATCCCATTGTGCGAAAGAGACGGTGATGCCCTGCTTATAGCAGTTCTCTACATTCTCGGACGTGTAATTTCTCAGGGCTGCTTCTGCACGCAGGAACCATACTTCGGCAGCACTCATGACGATGATTTTACTGCCGGTTGTGATGGCGGTCTGAGAGTGGGTGGAGTAGCGGTTGTCGGCTACGCCTGTTCCCTGGCGGACGCCTTTGTATTCACCTTCGATGCTGTTTAGCTGTTTCACACCGGCAACTTCCTTAATAATGTTTCCCTCTTTGTCCCTGCCGTCTTGTGCGAGGTTGAAGTAGGATTTGATGCGGGGGTCGTTATAGCCTTTCAGGTACGACTCCAAACTTGCATTCATATATACTTCGCTCCAGCCGGCAACACCACCCAGCGGGTTGCGGATGCCGTATTGCCCCACTGTTTCGTTAGCAGTTTCCAGTACGCCGCCGTTCTTGGAGTCCAAAGCTGCCTTGGCTTGTTCTTCTGCCAGCGCGGGAGCCACATTGGATACACGCATGGCAAGACGCAAGCGCAGGGAGTTGGCAAATTTCAGCCATTGTGCGGGAGTGCGTTTGCCTTCAGGCATCATGAAGTCGGCACTTTCAAAAGACACGCCGCCCTTATAGTCTTTCAATATATTCACCGCTGTGGCGAGGTCTTCAAAGAAACGTTTGTAAACTTCTTCTTGTGACTGTGGCTTTTGGTCGGCGGTTCCGAATCCGTCGTAAAGGATTGGACCGTAATAGTCGCTTACCCGGTGAAGGGTTGCCACTTTAAGGATTTTGGTGATGGCGTGGTACAGAGGCCATTCCTTTTCTGTGTTCAGCTTCTCGGCATCGGCGATGGAAGGCATGACATATCCGTAGGTGTACACCCACATGGCACTTGTCCAACCGTTATTCAGGTTGTAGGTGGAGTTGTTTGCATTGAACGCGCCGTTCATGTCGTGGAAATATCCGCAGAACATATCGGCAGCCAAGTTCTGTATGATTTGATATTGCCAGTCGGTTCCGTTTACACCGGTCTGGTAGATGATGCCTTTCTGAATGGTGGAGAAAGGGACGAGGTTGGTTTGATTGTCGTACTTCTGTAATTCGTCTGTATAGGCTCCGTCGGTGCTGTTGAAGTCGGTAAAGTTATCGGTACAGGATGAGAAACTCAGGAGTCCGCCGAGGAGTAATGCGGTTGTATATTTTATCTTATTCATATCGTTCGGGTATTTAGAAAGTGAATTTAATGTTGAATCCGATGTTTCTTGTTGAAGGCATGCCGAAGGTGTCCAGACCTTGGTTGTCATTGCCCACTGACATTGTTGCATCCGGATCGAACGGGGCGTCTTTGTAAATGAAGAACAGGTTGCGTGCCACCAACGAAAGGTCTACGCCTTTGATGAATCCGGTCTTTTCGAGCATCCGTTGCGGGAAGGAATAACCCAATGAGACTTCACGCAGGCGGATGTTCGTTCCGTCGTAGCGGTAAAATTCGGTTGTGCCGTTGCCGCGGTCGCCCACCATTTGATAGAACTTCTGCACATCGCTGATCTTGTGTCCTTCCAGCATATAATGACCTGCGTTGCGGGCGTCACCGGTTGCTTTGCTTACCCCTGCATAGTCCAGTCCGGCTTGTGTCAGTGAAATAACGTCGCCGCCCACGCGTGTGTCAATCAGGAAGTAAAGGGAGAAGCCTTTGTAGGTCAGAGTGTTGCTCCACCCCAGCGTCCAGTCGGGATTGAAATTACCGATCTTGGCGGCCTTGTCCGTAGTGACCTGTGGCAGTCCGGCCTTTGCATTGGGTTTGCCGTCTTTGTCTGTTTCGGGGTCCAGCAGGATTTTGCCGCTTTCGTCGCGTACAAATACGTTGCCGTAAATATCGCCCAGCGAACCGCCTTCTACGACCATCATCTTATAAGGCATGCTTACGTTGCCCGATGCGTATTGGAAGTTGGGGGTGCCACCCAGGGAAACAATCTTATTCTTGTTGGTGGCGAAGTTGAACTGTGTTTTCCAACGGAAGTCATCGTTCATCAACGGAGTTGCGCCTAAAGTGATTTCAACGCCTGTGTTGCGGATTTTACCTGCATTTATCCAGCGGTAAGGACGTTGCTCGGCTGTGGTGTTGACGCGAATCAACTGGTTCTTGGTATCGGTGCGGTAGAACGTGAAATCAAAGTCCAAACGGCTGTTGAAGAATTTCCATTCGGTACCTACTTCGATGGAGTTACTGATTTCCGGTTTCAGGTCTTCCGCAAAGTAATAGTCGATAGGCTGCACCACACCGCCTGCCGTGATAGTCTGTGCCGGACTGGTGATGCCGATAGGAAGGTCGTTACCTACTTGTGCCCAGGAAGCGCGCACTTTGCCGAAGCTGATCCATTCCGGCAGGTTGAGAGTCTTGTTGATAATCCATGAAAGACCGACTGACGGATAGAAGAATCCGGAATTTTCACTCTTGGTATTGGCAAGCGTGGAGGACCAGTCGTTGCGTGCGGTAACATCCAGGTAGATACTCTCTTTCCAACCGATCTGAGCCGTTGCGAATAAGGATTGGATGGTACGCCTTTGGTTGGCTGTCTCATCAATGAATGAAGTGCCTGCACCGCCCAGGTTCATGTTGGGGACTGTGAATACATTGGCTTTGTATAAACCGGACTTACCGGAATCAAGGCTTAAGGAATTCACTTTTGTGGTATTGATGCTGCTGCCTATGGCTGCATTCAAAGTCCAGTCATTCCATGTCTTGTTGAACATAGCCATAACGTCACCGTAAATCATGAAATCCTGACGGTTCATTTTGATGTAACGTCCGTTTTGATGTGCCACATCGGCTGCTGTGCCGGCATACATCTTCTGTTCGTAATTGTCATTGATATAGTCCACGTTGCCACGAGCCTGAATGCTGAACCAGTCGTTTATTTTCAGGTTGGCGCTTAATGCGGCCAATGTGCGGAAACGCTTGTCATTGCTGGTAACCCTGTTGGTCAGCCAATAAGGGTTCTGGTTGAACCCGTTGATGTCCGTATACCAGTTTTGCAAGGGCATGGCTCTGTTTTCATCATATTTTTCGAATCCGTTGTTGTCACGATAGGCGCTGAGGTCTTCGCCGCGCGGGAAAGTGTACAACCCTACCAATGGGTTCATGTAGTAACCACCGGAAGTGGGGCGGTTCTTGATTTTCTGAGTCATCAGGTTTACGTTGGCGTCCAAGGTCAGGCGGTCATTGAACAGAGAAGCCGTTTCGCGGAAAGTGATATTGTGCTTTTGCAGCTTATTCACATCGACTATGCCTTTGGCGGTCGTGTTGGCGTATGAGAAGTAGGTTTGCATTTTCTCTTTGCCTGTCATGATAGATAATGAGTTGGTTGCGGTAACTCCATTGCTGAAATAGTCGTCTACATTATTGTAGGCCTTCAAATTCTTATCTTCGGTTCCCCAACTGGTTGCACCGCTTGCACCGTATCTGTCTTGGAATTCGGGCAGGCAGATGGCATGGTCTACGGTGAGGTTGGAGTTGAATACGATGCGCTGCATACCGGCTTTTCCTTTTTTGGTAGTAATCAGGATTACACCGTTGGCGGCTTGAGACCCGTAGAGGGCTGCTGCGGAAGCGCCTTTCAGGATGCTCATGCTTTCAATATCGTCCGGGTTTAAGTTGGAAATACCGTCGCCGGAGTCGCGGTTGCCGGCGTCGTTGTTGCCACCCATGGCGGAGTACGCCTGTTCGGCCACGCTGTTCAGCATGGGTACACCGTCGATGACGTATAGCGGTTGGTTGTTTCCGTCGGCGTTGGCAGAACGGATACCGCGGATGGAAACTTTGGCAGAGCCGCCTAAACCGGAGGCGTTGCGGGTGATAGACACACCTGCTGTTTTGCCTGCCAGTGCGTTAATCATGTTGGGATCTTTGGCGCGGGTCAGCTCATCACCGCCTACCTGCTGGGTGGAATAAGTAAGGGAGGCTTCCTTTTTCTTGATACCCATAGCTGTTACAACAACGGTCTCCAATGCCAGAGCTTCCTCTTTCATTTGTACTTTCAGCGATGTCCGGCCGTTAAGTGCAATGCTTATGGGCTCATAGCCGATATAGGAAATGACTAAAGTGGCATTGGCTGGTGCATTGAGGGTGAATTCACCGTCCAGATTGGTAATGATGCCGTTGGTTGTTCCTTTCTCCAGAATGTTTGCGCCGATGATCGGTTCGCCTTTAGAGTCTGTGACGACACCTTTTACGGTGACTCTCTCTTGTTGCACTCCGTCAGTGTTTTCGGTGTTTTCGCTTTTCTTGGTCAGAACGATGTTTTTGCCTTCCATTACATATTTGATGCTTGTTCCTGCAAAGACTTCATCCAGAAGTTCGGCTACCGACTTGCCTTCTGCTTCTACATTGACAGTGCGGCGTACATCTACGCTTTTTTTGTTGTACACAAATAAATACTCTGTTTGAGATTCAATTTTGGAAAGCACCTGTCCCACTCTCAACTGGGAGCTGGGGATATTTACTTTGGCATTTTGAGAGTAACTATTCCCGCAGTATGCTTGGAATGTTACAAACAGAAGAAGGAATAGTGTGATCTTCATAGCGCGCAATAATTGCTTAATTTCAAAACTTTTTGGACAAAAAAGTCCATTCAAAGAAATTTTTCTCATATCTTTGTCACTGTGTTAAGTTAATAAATTGATTAAGGTCGA
>ERZ779890.1494-NODE-1494-length-23966-cov-6.196311_pt1 | contig 23966 bp, 24 predicted proteins | sample MGYA00511553_ERZ779890 | MGnify/ENA primary metagenome ERZ779890 (study PRJEB29588, sample SAMEA2152064) | human gut metagenome | biome: human gut; feature: human-associated habitat; material: faeces | place: Denmark | collected 2008/2010 ... | reverse complement strand
ATAACTTGGGAGCAGGTCCTCGCCTTCCTGTGCTTCGGCAGCCAGAACAGCCTGAACAATGATAGCATTCTCCAGACGTTTCTTTTGCAGACGGCAACCATACTCATACGGCTTGGTAATATCGCCGTTAATTAAATCCGCATTGGCGTGGCAGCCACCGCTGCAGAAGAAGCGTGCCCAGCATTTGCTGCACTCCGGCTTAGTAAGAACATGGGTATGACGGAACTTCTGCACCATCTCAGGTGTAACAATACCGGTATCCAAGGTACCCATCTTATATTGTTCACGGCCTACAAACTGATGGCACGGATAAATATCGCCATCAGCAGTAATGCAATAGTATTCATGACCGGCGCCGCAGCCTGCCAAGCGCTTAGCTACGCACGGACCGTTATCAAGTGCTACATTGAAATGGAAGAAGTCAAAGGGATTGCCTTCACGACGACGCTCCAGATATGCACGCGCCAGCTTATCGTATTCATCGAAAATTACCGGCAGATCTTCCTCGGTCAATACCCAGGGTTCATCAATGCCTACTACGGGCTCTACGGAAATTTCCTTGCCAACCTTAGTCATATCCAGCACATCCTCACAGAAATGGGTGCTGAAATGGGTATAGGTTCCGCGCAGATAGTAGTTTTTGCCCTCACGGCTGTCAATTACCTTCTTAAAGCCGCGTACAGCTGCATCATAGCTGCCGGCTTTATTCGGGAACGGACGCATAGCATCATGAGTTTCCTTCTTGCCATCAAGGCTCAGTACCAGCATAACACGGTTATCATTGAGGAATTTGATATTATCATCATTCAAAAGAGTACCGTTGGTTGTCAAAGTCAGTTTAATATTCTTGCCGGTTTCTTTTTCGCGACGGCGTACATATTCTGTAATATGAACAACAACCGGCCAGTTCATCAGCGGTTCACCGCCGAACATATCCAGCTCCAGGTTATGGCGCTTCTTGCTGCCTTCAATAGCAAACTCGATAGCCTTTTCCGCAGTTTCCTTGCTCATGAGCTGACGGCAGCCACCAAAGGAACCTGTGTCGGCAAAGCAGTAACCGCAGCGCAAATTGCAGTCATGGGTTACAAGCAGGCACAGGGATTTGACAATCGGCTTTTCTGCAAAAGTCGGCGGTACATCAAAGGAAGGGCTGAAAAGCAGACCTTCATCCTGCAGGCCGTGCATTTCTTCCAATGCATCGCGCAAATTCTCTTCGCTGTATTTATCCTTCAAAGCAGCCATAGCCTCAGCATCGTTGCTGCCATCATAATAATCGAGTAAATCGTAAATAACATCGTCTACAAGATGAACGGCACCGCTGTTGATATCCAGCACAGCCATATTATCATCAAGACGCATTTTATGTATCAGCATGTATTCCAACCTTTCTTTTTGCATAGATAGTAAAACAGCCCCCTGCACCAGACAGGGAGCTGCATTAAGCTCAGATATTATTTGCAGTGTTCGCAAACCTGGTTGCCAACGGTGCAGGATGTTTTGCAAGCGGATTGGCAGGAAGCCGGGCACTCGCCGCAGCCACCGGTACGCAGAGTTTTGTTCAGCATTGCTTTATTAACAGTTTTGATGTGTTTACGCATAACGATTACCTCCAAAAAAATATATTATTACTTGTTTTATTTTACCTTGTTTTTGCCTATTTTGCAAGGATTTTTTTAAATTGCTCATTTACCAATACTATTTCGCGACCTATATTCTTCCATTGCATTATCTGTTTTTATTATAGCCTGTTCATACGCTTTTATCCATACAACACAAGTCAGAAAATCATTGCAACACGCGGATAGAAATAATTTAATATTATTTTCTGCTATTTGCTACCCAACCTCAATAATATATAGTCATGCATTCATAGTAAAATTTCATCGTATATGCTAGAATATTCTTAGTAATTATATAGGAGGTCTGCTTGCTATGAAAATAACACGTATTTTAATCCTTCTGAGCGCTGCCGCCATGCTGACGTACGGTATCTGCAACAGAGAATATCTTGCCGTCTGGCGTAAGGCAGCGACAATTTGTCTGGAGTGTATCGGCATTGGTTAAACGTAAGCTTGTACAAATTTGCACCGCCCTCCTATATAACGGCAATTTTGCAGGCTTTACCGATGGCAATATCTGGAAGGGCAGCAGCAAGAATATCTGCCTGCCGGGTTTAAACTGCTATTCCTGCCCCGGAGCCTTGGGCGCCTGCCCGCTTGGTTCGCTGCAAAGCTCGCTCAGCGGTGTATTTTTGCGCATTCCCTTCTATGTGCTGGGCTTCATTCTGCTCTTTGCATTAATCTTTGCGCGTCTTATCTGCGGCTGGGGTTGTCCCTTCGGCCTCGTGCAGGAATTGCTCTACAAAATTTCTACGCCTAAGCTGCAGCGCAACCGCTTTACCTATCTGCTCAGCTATCTGAAATATTTTATCGCGCTGATTTTTCTCATTATTTTGCCCTTAGCCTTTTATCATTTCACCGGCAGCGGTGTACCGGCCTTCTGTAAATTTATCTGCCCCGCAGGTACTTTGGAGGCTGCTCTGCCCCTGGCATTTTTCAAGCCGCAGATTCGTGAGCTTTTGGGCCAGCTGTTTATCTGGAAGCTGACACTGCTGTGTCTTACCATACTGGCAGCCATCTTCATCTATCGCCCCTTCTGCCGCTTCATCTGCCCTTTAGGCGCTATTTACGGACTGTTTAATAAAATCTCCCTCTTTGGCATGAAGGTTAATACCGTAAAGTGCATCAACTGCAACCTCTGTATGGAGCATTGCAAAATGGATTGCCGTCATGTAGGCGACAGCGAATGCATTGCCTGCGGTGAATGCCGCAATGTCTGCCCGGTAAAGGCAATTTCTCTCGGCAAAAAATTTTAATTTATATACATTTTTTCTCTTATTCTTATAAGGAGGTCAACATGAAAAAAATCCTGCTTACCTTATCTATGACTGCACTGCTATTATTTACCGCAGGCTGCAGCTGTCCTTTTTCCGATAAAACTGCCGACAGCAAACCGCAGATGAACACCGCTGCTGCCTCAGCTGCCGAAGTCGCACCCGATTTCAGCTACAAAGAGTTAGGCAGTGGCAAAACCATGCGTCTGAGTGACTTAAAAGGCAAGCCTGTCTTTATCAATTTCTGGGCGACCTGGTGCCCTCCCTGTGTCGGCGAGCTGCCGCATATTGAAAAGAAATACGCCGAATACAAAGACAAAATGCATTTTGTTATTCTCAGCGTAGATGATAACGAACAGGAACCGGCACGCTTCATTAAAAGCAAGGGCTATACCTTCCCTGCCGCTTATGGCGATCATCAGGCACTCGGACGAGCCTACGGCATTGACGCTATTCCGGCATCCTACATCATCAGCGCCGACGGACATATAATTGCACGCATAGTCGGCAGCATGAACGAGTCTTCCCTAGATGCCTTCCTACAGAAGGCCTTCTAAAAGCATATTAAAAGCGAAAAGCAGTCCCGCAACCTTTTTATAAGATTGCAAGGACTGCTTTTTTATGCCTTCAGCCAGATGCCGGCCTTATAACCGCGCATACCAAGCATCGCCGCACCAATGCAGAGCACAACATCAGGAATAACCTGCAGAATACCGCAGTACCAGATAACTGCCCACACGGAAATCGGTGCATTGATTATATAATTGGATACTACATAGAACCACACGAGTCCAAACAGATAAACAATTACCATACCAACAAGATTTGCTTCCATAAGACTCCGGAAATTGATTTGCTTAGCCTTGCGTACCCAGGCTCCGTTTACCCAAGCCTGTACGATAAAGCCAAGCAGATAACCGAAGGTCGGCTGCGCTATATAACCGGGTCCGCCGCCTGATGCAAACACAGGAATGCCTACCAGACCCATGACAACATAAGTGCCGACGGCAATCGCACCCAGACGCGGTCCGAGCAGCAACCCAGCCAATAAAGTAAACAAAAACTGCAGTGTATAGACATCGGTGCCTACCGGAATTTTAATAAACGTTCCCACAGTAATAAGCGCAATAAACAATGCGCATAAAATCAGTTCCTTCGTACTCAAATGCATATTTTACGCCTCCAAAGCTTCTGTAACCTCTGTTACAGTTCATAGTTTATAGGATACGCCAGTTTTTATTTATTGTCAACCTATTTTATTTTCATGGTTAACATTACTTGCGGAAGAAAAGGGAGACAACCGTCTCCCTAAATTTTACTTAGCGCACAAATATGTCGCGCACAATATTGATATCAATGCCTTTGGTCTGCAAAAAGCCGAAGAAGTATGCCTGCTCTAGGCGCTTTTTAAAGCCCTCCAGCCCATTTCCGTCATCGGCAACGGTTACGCGATACATTTCGAAAGGTGCCTTTTGATACGTAGCCGCCGTATTAACACCTACATGACCAGTCAGCGCCCTGTAAAAACCGTATTTTTTCGCTGCATCAATAACCCTATCGTTATAGCTGCCGTTAGGATAAGCCAGAGTACGTACGATATAGCCGTCAAATTTTTTCTTCAGCCAATAACGTGACGTATCCGTTTCCCACACCAAATATTTTTCATCGATAGCAGCCAACGGATTATGGCTGTAGGTATGCGAACCAAGCTCCATACCGGCAGCAATAAGCTCCTTGATTTCCTGCTCATTCATATGCAGCTCATCGCCGATGTCCCTATTGATGACAAAGAAAGAACCTTTGGCATCATATTTCTGCAATAACGGCAGCACTACACTGTGATTATTCTTATAGCCATCATCAAAGCTCAAGGCAACATACTTATCTACACTTTTTCCCTGCTGCAGACGCTCTGCCAGCTCTGCTACCGTCACAATCGTGTAGCCCTGCTCCTTCAAGTACTTCAAATGCGCTTCAAAAAGCTCCGGCTTCATGATCAGCGTTTTTGGCCAGTCTGCGCCTTCTTCCAGACCGACAGCGTGATACATCAGTACCGGTGCACCGGTTTTCCTAAAGGCCGCATATTCCTGCTGCCAACGCTCGCCGTTAAGCTTCCATGCAACACCTGCAGCCGCCAAAAGTCCGACAACCAGCGCCAGGAATACTAAGCATACTTTCTTAATCATTTATCTGCTTTCTCCAATTCCATACCTAAACCTACTGCAATATCCTGCAGCTTCTTCAAACGGTGGTTGATGCCTGATTTACCCAAACCACCGGAGTATTCCACCAAATCATTTAACGATACATCCGGATACTGCAGACGCAGACGCGCCGTATCCTGCAATCCCTGAGGCAGCTCGCTCAAGCCCATATGCTCATCAATATAATGAATGCAGCTTACCTGACGCACAGCAGCCTTAACTACCTTGTTCAGGTTCGCGGTTTCGCAATTTACCGCTCTGTTGACATTATTGCGCATTTCCTTGACAATGCGGACATTTTCCAGCTCCATCATCGCATTATGTGCACCGATAACACTCAGGAAATTTATAATGCTTTCGCCATCCTTCAGATAAACAATATACTCGTTTTTTCTGTCGGTCAGCTTAGCCTTCAAGGAAAAGCTTTGCATAACCTTAATAATCGTATGAGCAAAATCCTCGTTGCCGGTAACCATCTCCAGATGGTAATCACTGGCCGGACGACTGATGCTGCCGCCACCCAAAAAGGCTCCGCGCAAAAAGGTACGCTTGCCTTCGTGATGCGAGAGCAGCGGATTTTTCAAATCACCTTCTACACTCAGCAGCTGCAGCTCGTTCAGCGCCTTGCTTACCTGCGGTGCCGGCACTACATGTACCTGATAACGGTTATTCTTCTTCAAACGGCGTGAACGGGTAATAACTACCTCCGTCTGCACCTGATAATTGCTTTTCAACAGCTGCAGTACACGTCTGGCCAAAGCAGCATTTTCAGTAGAAAAGTGAATGCCTATATTCATACCGCGGATAACAATCGCACCGCTCATACGCAAAAGACCGAGCAGCTCTGCTTTGTCACCGGTCGCATCATTAGTTTCTATACGAGATAATTCATTTTTTACATCATTGGAAAAAGACAAGCAGACTCCTCCCTTCTCAGCCGACAAGGCTGCAGCGTCTGTTTTTATTTCTGTTTATACAGCTTCTTCATGCCTGCACGCATAAAGAAATAATCGAAAAACTGCATACCGCGCCCAAAAAGACGCAGACGATAAATCAAAGCAATAAGCACACGCGCTAATTTACGCGGATCATGGCGCACCAAATCATCCTTACTTATCAAGCGCGCCGGCACAACCGTAATTCCCAGACTGCGGATTTTATCAATATCCGGCGTAATAGGACGCGAGCCCTCGGCATCATACTGACGCAGCTGCTCCGAAGTAACATCCTGGGAATTGACAATAGCGTAATCCAAGAACTGTGTACCGACATGGTCAACCAACGCCTGCACATGGTCATAAGCACCATAGCCGTCAGTTTCGCCAGGCTGTGTCATAACATTGCAGATATAGATTTTGATAGCGTTGGACCTGACAACAGCATCACGGATTCCTTCTACCAAAAGATTAGGAATAACACTGGTATACAGGCTGCCCGGTCCGAAAATAAGCACATCAGCATTTAAAATTGCATCAATAGCTCCGTTTGCCGCCTGTGCATCCGCCGGCAGCATCATCATCTTCTTAATATGCTTGCGCACCTTGGGAATCTCGGATTCGCCTGTCACAACACTGCCGTCAGTCATCCGCGCCTGCAGGCGGATATCCTCCAGTGTAGACGGAATAACCCTGCCGCGTACCTTCAGAATCTGGCTCGTAGCATTGAGTCCGGCCTCCATGCCGCCCTCGGCCTGTGCCATCGCCGCAATAAACAGATTGCCGAAGCAATGCCCTGCAAGCGAGGAATCGCCCTGAAAGCGGTACTGCATCAACCGTTCCATCAATGGCTCGCGGTCAGCCAGAGCCGTCAGGCAGTTACGCAAATCACCGGGCGGAATAATACCCAGCTCCTTGCGCAGACGTCCGGAAGAACCGCCGTCATCAGCAGTTGTTACTACGGCCGTACAGTTATTGGTGATATACTTCATGCCGCGCAGCAGCGTCGACAAACCGGTACCGCCACCGACAACGGTAATAGCCGGGCCACGTGTCAGCTTGCGCTGCATAAAAATCGTTTCCATCAATGAACCGTTTTTGTCGGGCACTACAACAGATACTACCGAACTGATTAAGCGGCGTGTTCCGTACACCATAATAGCAAAGCCCACGATAAGAAAGCCCACGCCCATCGTCATAATCAGGCCGTTTGAATAGCGTCCTGTTGTCAGATAGGTCATCTGGAAGAGCAGTTCTTCTGCCTTGCCCATCAGCTGATAATTAAAAAACAAAGCCAGTCCCAAAGCACATAAAAGTACACCTACCGCAAAAAGCAGCAGCCAGCGCTTCAAATTAATGCCGGGACACAGCCAACTAATCCAACCCATTAGGCTCCTCCCTTACTTTCTGTGAGGAATATCACGATGCGTCACATCAACGCTGTAACCCTTTTCACGCAGATATTCGTACAATTTATTGGCAATAAAAACGCTGCGGTGCTGTCCGCCTGTGCAGCCTACGCTGATAACGAGCTGTGCCTTGCCTTCGTTAATATATTGCGGTACAAGAAAATCAAGCAGCTGCTCCTCCAGCTTAAGATACTGGAAGGTCTGCGGATAGCGGCAGATAAAATCCGCTACCGGGCGGTCGTTGCCTGTCATATTGCGCAGCTCCTCCACATAAAACGGATTCGGCAAAAACCGCACATCCAGAACCAGATCGCTGTCCAGCGGCAGACCATGCTTGAAGCCGAACGAACGCACAACAATGCCCATACGCTCTTTAGAAGAGCCCTCACCAAACATTTCCGTTACCTTAGCCTTCAGCTGTGCCGTAGTCAGCGTCGATGTATCAATAATATGCGTAGCCTTTTCGCGCAGCGGATCAAGCAATTCACGCTCACAGGTAATATTCTTCAGCAAGGTGTTTCGCTCACCCAAGGGATGACGACGACGCGTTTCCTTGTAACGGCGCACCAGTGTCGCATCGGAAGCATCCAAAAACAGCAGCTCATATTTTTGCCCGCTGGCCTCCATCTCATCCAAAACCTGCAGCAGCTTATCAAAAAAGCGTCCGCCACGGATATCAACAACAAGAGCTACCTTTTCCTCCGAGGTCTGACGGCAAAGCTCCGCAAACTTGGGAATAAGTGTCGCCGGCAAATTGTCAATGCAAAAGAAATTTAAATCCTCCAGGGTACGCACAACCTGCGTTTTGCCTGCACCGGACATACCGGTAATAATAAGAAAGTGTGACTGCATTTTGCTTCACCTCTTGAAAGTCATTAGTAAATTATATTATATCATAAAATTTGCTGAAGAGGGCGGTATGGAAGCAAATAAATGAGGGATTGGTAAATCAGAAGATGGTGCGTTATCAAATAAATGCGTGCGTCAGAACGTGCCGGATTCAAAGAAGCAATCCCGACGGCGTATTTTTCATACGTCGAGGGATTGATGATGCGGAAGACGGTGCGTTATCACGCACGCATAAAAAAATAAGCAGACTGCTCGCAACTCCAGTCTGCTTATCTTTTTGAGATTTTAAGGTGTAAGATTTTATTAATAATTCATGGAAAACTAATTAATCAAGATTCGGCACGCTGCGCGGACGGTCAAGATCCTTGAGCATCTGCATATCGCGGTCAGTGCCACGGCCGGCAGTAGTCAGATAACCGCCGATCATAATGCCGCTTGCACCGCCATTGAGTGCCAGTGCCTGCAGGTCACGCAGGTTTACTTCGCGACCGCCTGCGGTACGGATTTGTGCCTTCGGCAGAACAAAACGGAAAACAGCGAACGCACGCAGGATTTCCAGCGGCGGCAGCGGTTTGTTGTTTTCAAACGGAGTGCCCGGAATCGGAGTCAGCATATTCAGAGGTACGCTGTCAATACCAAGCTCCTTCAGAGTGAAGGCCCATTCTACACGCTGCTCGCGTGTTTCGCCAAGGCCTAAAATACCACCGCTGCAAACGCGCAGGCCGGCAGCCTGTGCATTTTTGATGGTAACAAATTTATCAGCATAGGTATGAGTAGTGCAGATATTCGGGAAATTGCTGCCTGCGGTTTCCAGATTGGAATGATAGCGGGTTACACCTGCTTTGCGCAGCTCTTTTGCCTGCTCTACAGTCAAAATGCCCAAAGAAGCGCAAACTTCAATGTGCAGTTCTTCTTTAATACGTTTCAGGGTACGGCAGATATTTTCAAAGTCATCGGCCTTGCTCTGTCCGCGACCGCTGGTAACGATGGAGAAGCGTACAGCGCCTGCTTCCTTAGCTTTTTTAGCTGCATTGAAGATTTCCTCTTCGCTCAGCAGACCGTATTCCTTAACACCGGTATGATAATGTGCGGATTGTGCGCAGAACTTGCAGTTCTCACTGCATTTACCGCTGCGGCCGTTGATGATTGCACAGCAATCAACAGCATCGCCGGCATATTTTTGGCGAATCTTGTCAGCCATGGCCAAAAGCAGCATGGTGTCATCATCGCTCACGTTAATCAAAAATTCAGCTTCTTCTTTAGTAATATCCTGACCGTTCAAAACCTTCTCGGCCAGTTCAATAATCTTTTGCATTGTAATTCACATCCCTAACCTTAGTAGTTAACCGACACTATTCATTGGTTAACTGTATCTATTATATAGCAGAATTCCGCTTGCGTCAATCGTTAATTTACTTAAGTTAACATGAGTGTAACAAAAAGCACGCCATGCCGCAAGCCGAAGCTCACAGCGCAGCGCGCTATTACATTAATTATCAGCGGATACCGGCTATACCCAAAATCAAGCCCAAAACACCGCTCATGCACAGTGTACGGATAACGCTTACCTTATGACGGATACACCACAGGGAAATTGGCAAAACAATACAGCCAAGCAAATCCACCTTGGTAAAATCCTTCGGCAGTGTTTCAGTATTCCACAGCGCCAGCATTACAAAGCTCAATCCGGCAGAGCAGATGAGTGCCACAACCGCAGGACGCAGGCCGTTCAGAATACCGCGAATCGGACCGATATCGCCATATTTAAAGAATAATTTTGCGAGTGCCAGTACAATGAACACCGACGGAAAAACAAAACCCACTGTTGCAGCAATAGCACCGGGCAAGCCTGCAACCTTTGTACCGACGAACGTCGCTGCATTGATACCGATAGGACCCGGTGTCATCTGCGAAATCGTAAAAATATCAATAAACTGCGGCATAGTCATCCATGCATGATTTTCAATAACCTCTGCCTGAATCAACGGCATCGAAGCATAACCACCGCCAACGCAAAAGGCACCAACCTTGACAAAGCTCCAGAAAAGCTCCCAATAAATATACATCTCGCTACCTCCTTACGCGTACTTTTTGTCACGCAGCAGGAAGAAGCCGATAACAGCATCCACAATTACTGCATACATCAGATTTACATTAAAGAAATAATTGGCAATGAAGGTACCGACAATAATCAAAAGCGGCAGTGCAAATTTTTTCTTCAGCTCTTTTTTGAGCAGGTCGATTGCAACGTTAATAATAATAGCCGTCGCACCGCACTGCATGCCCTTCAAAACCAGCTGAATATATTGGTTATGCGCAAAGGCATCATAAGCATAGGAAATAACGCTCAGGGTAATCAGCGGCGGCAGAATAGTTGCCAGCAAAGCAGTAAGCGTACCGCGGATACCGCCAAGCTTGTAGCCCATGCTGATTGCCGCATTGGCTGCCACAACACCCGGCGCAGACTGCGCAATCGCCACAAGGTTCAGTGCTTCCTTATCATCCATCCATTTATACTCATCAACAAATTTGGCCTTCAACAGCGGAATGATTACAAAACCACCGCCGATAGTAAAGGCACTAATTATAAAGGTCGATTTAAACAGCTTCCAGTAAAAATCTTTTTCGGCTGCAGCTTCACCCATTATCAACAGCTCCTTCTGTCTATAGAATGAAATTATTATAGCATATTTGCCAGCAAAAAAACATAATTAGACTACACTAATACCTAGAAAATTTTTCACATTAGCTTTTTTGTAACAAAAAAGCACACCCTGCTACCAAATCAGTAACAGGGTGTGCTATCTATAGCCTACTCAAGCTATATTATACAGTTTTGACATCCGGTCTGCAGCTTACATCATACCGGGCATGCCGCCGCCCATCGGAGGCATTGCCGGCATAGCAGCGCCTTCCTTAGCAGGTTTGTCAGCTACGATGGATTCAGTGGTCAGAACCATAGAAGCGATGCTTGCAGCATTCTGCAGTGCGCTTCTGGTAACCTTAGTCGGGTCAACGATACCTGCTTCGATCATGTCAACATACTCTTCGGTCAGAGCGTTGAAGCCATAGCCTTTGCGGCTGCGTTTAATGGTATCAACGATAACAGCGCCTTCCAGGCCAGCGTTGTAAGCGATTTGACGAACAGGCTCTTCAATAGCGCGTTTAACGATTTCTACGCCGGTCTTCTCATCGCCGGTAGCTTTTATTTTTGCCAGAGCAGGCTGTACTTGCAGCAGAGCAGTACCGCCGCCGGCAACAATACCTTCGGCAACAGCAGCGCGGGTAGCGTTCAGAGCATCTTCAATGCGCAGTTTTTTATCTTTCAGCTCAACTTCGGTAGCAGCGCCGACTTTGATAACAGCTACGCCACCGGCCAGTTTAGCCAGACGTTCTTGCAGTTTTTCTTTATCGAAATCAGAAGTGGTTTCCGGAATTTGTGCACGGATTTGAGCAACACGTGCAGCAATAGCATCTTTATCACCCAGGCCATCAACGATAGTAGTCAATTCTTTGGTTACACGAACCTGACCTGCGCGGCCAAGGTCTGCCATGCTTGCGCTGTCCAGTTTACGGCCAACTTCTTCACTGATAACGGTTGCACCAGTCAGAGTAGCGATATCCTGCAGCATTGCTTTACGACGGTCGCCGAAGCCAGGAGCTTTAACAGCAACAGCCTTGAAGGTGCCACGCAGTTTGTTAACAACCAGGGTTGCCAGTGCTTCGCCTTCAACATCTTCAGCGATGATTAAGAGTTCGCCGCCGTTTTGAACAACTTTTTCCAGAACCGGCATAATGTCAGCAATCATGGTGATTTTTCTATCAGTAATGAATACGTACGGATTGCTCAGTACAGCTTCCATTTTATCAGCATCGGTTGCCATATACGGGGAAATGTAGCCACGGTCGAACTGCATGCCTTCAACAGTTTCCAGATGAGTTTCCATGGTCTTGGATTCTTCAACAGTAATAACACCGTCGTCGCCAACTTTTTCCATAGCGTCGGCAATCAGGTTACCGATTTCATCATCAGCTGCGGAGATAGAAGCAACTTGTGCTTTTGCATCCTTGGTTTCAACCTTTTGGGAAACATTTTTCAGTTCGTCAACCAGTACGTCAACTGCTTTTTTGATACCTTTTTTCAGAACCATCGGGTTAGCGCCGGCAGCAACGTTGCGCATGCCTTCGTTAATCATAGCCTGTGCCAGAACGGTAGCAGTGGTGGTGCCGTCGCCGGCAACATCGTTGGTTTTGATGGATACTTCTTTAACCAGCTGTGCGCCCATGTTTTCAAACGGATCTTCCAGTTCGATGTCGCGGGCAATGGTTACACCGTCATTGGTGATGGTCGGTGCGCCGAATTTCTTTTCCAGAACAACGTTACGGCCTTTAGGACCGAGGGTTACTTTTACAGCGTCAGCCAGAGCATTTACGCCACGCTCCAGGCTACGACGAGCTTCTTCATTAAACAGAATTTGTTTAGCCATTTTATATCGCTCCTTTGAAAATTCAATTACAAATTAATTACAGTTTTTATGTTACTTCTCAATTGTAGCTAAGATATCGCGTTCGCTGAGAATCAGGTAATCCTTACCTTGATGTTTAACAGGAGTTCCGCTGTATTTTGAGAAGATAACTTCATCGCCAACTTTTACTTCGGGTTTAATCAGAGTGCCGTTGTCGCTGTATTTGCCTCTGCCTACAGCCAGAACCTTGCCCTGTTGCGGTTTTTCTTTTACTGCGGTATCCGGCAGGAAAATGCCGCTGGCAGTTTTTTCTTCTACTTCTACAACCTCTACAATTACGTGATCAGCTAATGGTTTTAACATTTTTATAACCCCTTTCGAGTATTCTTACTTACGTGAGAGTAATTTACTTCTTGGTTATTAGCACTCATTTACTCTGAGTGCTAACCACAATTCTTATTATATCCATATTAGGAAAAAATGCAAGTACTTTTTCGCTGTTTTTTACAAATTTGTCGCAATTTCTGTTTCACGTCCTCAAAAATCGGCTTCAGCACTCTATTTTTTTGCTTCGCAGGCCAAAATTTTTGCTTGAGCACAAAAAAAGAGCAGTTTACACTGCCCTTTCAGCTTATTGTTGTCTTTTGGCCGCAGCTGCAATAATGCTTTCCGCCAGCTCCTTTAAGCTTATGCGTTTTGCCATACTGAACTGCTGCATCTTACGGTATGCTTCCTGCTCCGTCATTCCGTGCGCTGCCATGAGGATACCCTTGGCACGATCTAGCAGCTTACGGTTCTCCAGGCTTTCCTTCAGCTTATCAAGCTCCAGATTAAGCTTATGCATTTCCTGAAAGCGTTTGGCCGCAATCTCCATCGCCGGGAAAAGCTGTTCCTCACGTACAGGCTTAACCAGATAAGCAATAACGCCTGCATCCGATGCCTGCTCAACAATATCCTGCTGACTGTAAGCTGTCAGCAGCAATACCGGCGCAATATTATCGGCAGCAATAATTTTTGCTGCGGTAATACCGTCCATAATCGGCATTTTAACATCCATGATAATAAAATCAGGCTTCAATTCCGCAGCAAGCTTTACTGCCTCCTGTCCGTTGGCTGCTTCGCCTACTATGTCATGACCGGCATCTGCCAGCATTTCGCGTAAATCAAGACGCAAAATAGCTTCGTCATCTGCCAATAATATTCTCAGTTTATTTAACATCTTCCAGTCCCCCCCTTTGGAATTGTTACTAAAGCAAGTGTCCCGCCATCATCACGATTCGTCAAGCTAAAGCTTCCCTGCAAGTCTGCTTCCGCCATAGTCTTGATAATTTTCAATCCTAAGCTTTGACGGCTGCTGTTTAAAGAAAATCCTTCTGGAAGACCTACACCGTCATCGGCAATCGATAAAACATAACGCTTGCTTTCTTCCGCAAAGCGCACCTTAAGGCTGCCACTCATGCGTCCTTCGTAAGCATGTTCTATAGTATTCTGCAATAATTCGTTGAGAATCAAAGCGATGCTTGTTGCCTTATCAGACGGCAGCTGTACAGGATCTGCTTTAAAATCGGCATGCAGGATAAATTCCGGATGCAGCATACTGCTGATAATTGCCTGATAAATTCCCTTGGCCACCTTACCGACATCTATCAGACCGGTATCCTGCTGCGAAAGATACTCATGCACAATAGCGATACTGTTGACCCTGTTAACACAGTCACGCAAAACTATTTTGGTTTCTTCACACTGCGCGCGACGCTCCTGCAGGCGCAGCAGACTAGCGATAGTCTGCAGATTGTTCTTTACACGGTGATGAATCTCTTTAATTACCACAGATTTTATCAGCAGTTCCTCGTCTTTTTTACGCAGCTCGGTGATATCCTGCAAAATGACAATAGCACAACCGGCCTTAGGCCTGGGAATTACCGGCAGAATACGTATGGAAAGCAAAATGCCATGCATCGTAAATTCCTTGCTTTCCGCCGTGCCTGTTTCCATAACCATCCCGACCAACGGCCAGTTGATAGCAACATCATTAGTACGACAGCCGACAAGATGAGAAATATCCATAACATCAAACATATGACGCGCACGGTTGTTGGCAGCAACAATCACTCTGTTGGCATCTACTACCATAATGCCGTCAGAAGGCAACAGTCGCCGATAGTTGCTGTTATTGCTGACATCCTGGCGCAGATTACACAAAAGCTCCAGCGACTGAGCAATAATAATATCATCGGGAGCAGCACTTTCAAAGCTGACGGCACCATAGCAATGTCCGCGGCTGTCACGCAGCGGAAAAACCTTCAGACTGTTGAACATGCCCAAAGCCCATTCACGCTTGCCGTTAACAGGCACATTTTTTTGCAGCACACGCGCAACGAGAGGTTCTTCAACCGCACGCACACGTCGGCCAGTCATATCCGGGCGCACATTTCCGACCTGTGTCATCGGCTGCTCCTGCTTATAAACATTAAAAAACTTTTTATTCTCTCCCGGCAGATAAATCGTCACAGCAGCATGTGCTATATCTGCCGCCAGACCGAGTACCTGTGGCATAGCTTGTAAACTGTTTCTTTGTTCTGCTGTTAAATTGCTCAGCATGTTTCCCCTCTTCTTCCTGCTGTTGTCCTTTCCACAGCTTTATCTGATTAATCCACTATTTTATCCACTATATCCACAGGCTTTTCCACAACAATAATGCGCTTATATGTGGATATTGCCCGTTTATCCACAATATCCACAGGCTTATGCACCATAAAAGACACTTGTTTAGCCTAATTTCAAAGATGGATTAGCGTTCAAGTCCAATGGACTGAAGCTACCGGCCTGATACATAAAATAACCACGGCAGGCAATCATTACAGCGTTATCGGTACACAAAATCGGTGTCGGATGCACCAGCTGGGCACCAATCTCCTCCATAGCCTGTGCCAGTGTATTTTGCAAAGTTTTATTGGCAGAAACGCCGCCGGCCAGCACAATTTTATTGTAGCCCGTATGCTGCATAGCATGCACCGCTTCCTTAACAAGCGCATCTACAACCGCACGCTGGAAGGAGGCCGCTACATCGCTGCGGTTAACCTCACGTCCTGCCTGCTGCTGATTGTGCAGATAATTGATTACGGCGGATTTCAGACCGCTGAAGCTGAATTCGTAAGGCTTATCCAGACGTGCTACCGGAAAATCAATAGCATGGTCATTGCCGCCCAATGCCAGACGCTCGATTTCCGGACCGCCTGGATAAGGCAGCCCCATAACGCGGGCAATCTTATCGAAGGCTTCGCCTGCCGCATCATCACGTGTTTGCCCCAAAAGCTCAAAGCTGTTATAGCCGGTAACCTTCAGCAATGCCGTGTGTCCGCCGCTGACAACAAGCGCCATGAACGGCGGCTTCAACTCGCTGTCTGCCAAAAAGTTGGCAAATACATGGCCTTCAAGATGGTTGACACCTATCAATGGTTTATCCGTTGCCCAGGCCAGAGCCTTAGCGGCCGAAAGGCCGACAAGCAGCGCGCCGACCAGACCAGGTCCGTAGGTAACGGCAACAGCATCTATCTGCTCCATGCCGACGCCTGCCTGAGATAAAGCCTCGTCAATAACAGGCAAAATATTCTCGATATGCTTACGCGAAGCAATTTCCGGCACAACGCCGCCGAATTTGCGGTGAATAACGATTTGGGAGGAGATAATGTTGCTCAGTACCTCACGCCCGTTCTTTACTACGGCAGCCGCAGTTTCATCACAGCTGCTTTCAATACCTAAAATATATACATCCTTCTGCTCTTTATTCATGGCCTGCTCCTTCTTTATACAGCCACATTATAACTGCATTTTCATGATTGTCTTCGTAATAATTCGGACGAATGCCCTCGCTGGCAAAGCCACAGGTCAGATAAACCTTCTGCGCGGCAATATTGCCCTCGCGCACCTCCAGCGTCATCGCCGTAGCGCCAAGCTCCCAGGCCTTGTTTACTAAGGCTGCCGTCAGGCGCGTACCATAGCCCTGGCCGCGTTCTTCATCGGCAACAGCCACACGGGTAATCTGCGCTTCGCCTGCCACCAGCCAGAAGCCTGCATAACCGACAAGCTTGCCGGCACATTCCATTACCAGATAGGTAGTCAGCTCGTTGGCTATTTCATTACGCAGCATATTTTCATTCCAGGCATCATAAAAGGATTGTGCCTCTATGCCAACCAAAGCCGGAATATCCGCTTCCGTCATTGCTCTGAAGCTTATTGTTGCTTGTGCTTCTTCTCCCACAATTCCTCAGCCTCCGATCTTCTGATATAGTATGGCTCCAAGCCAAAAATTTTCTTATCGTTTTCTGCATCAAATTCTGCCAAGGCAGCCAAAGCAACAGAGCTGCCTTTAGGCATACGCAATGCTTCGGGTGCCACGCTGATAAAATCAGTCAGACCGTTTTTCACAAGCTTGGTGCACTCGCCCAAAAGCAACGCAGGGGTTCCCTGCAACGCAATTCTTTCTAATGCTTTTTCCGCACTGACAACCTCAACAGGTGACAGCTCTACAAGCTCACCATTGCGCCATTCATATAAGGCCTGATAAAAATTGCCCTTTTGCGCATCCAGCACCGGTGACAGCACCCTGCCTTCAAGCTGAATATTATAAGCCATAGCCTTTAAAGTATCAACTCCGTGCAGACAGCACTGCCAGCTGTAAGCCATAGCCTCTGCCGTTGCCAGACCAATACGCAGGCCGGTAAAGGAACCCGGTCCCATGCTGACAGCCAAAAGTTCAATATCCTGCTTTTGTACGCCGGTACGCTGCAGCAGCTGGTCTAATTGCGGCAGCAAGCCTTCACTATGTGTCATCCCCATATTTATCGTATATTCAGCTAAAATTTCCTTATCACGGCATAATGCAATCGTGCACACCTTGGTGGCCGTATCAATTGCCAAAGTCAGCATCTTCTTCTACCTCCCGCAGCAGTTTTTCATATCTTTTACCCTGAGCCTGCAGCACGGCACGACGGCCTTCACCATCATGCAGCAAAGTAATCTGCAGATATTCCTCCGGCAGCTCCTCCTTGAACAGCTCAGCCCATTCAATCAGTGTTACACCATCGCCTCCGTCATATTCCTCAAAGCCGATGTCCTCCAGCTCCTCCGGATGGTTGAGGCGATATAGATCAAAATGCCTTATTTCCAGCTCACGCCCCTGATAGACATTCATGATAGCAAAGGTCGGACTGTTGACATCCTCAGCCTTAGCGCCCAAGGCCACAGCAACACCACGGCTGAGCAATGTTTTGCCTGCGCCCAGGTCACCGCTCAGGCAGAAAACGTCACCGCTTGCTGCATGCTTGCCCAAAAGTCTTCCCAAGGCTTCGGTTGCAGCGCTGTCCTTCAAATAAATTTCCATAACCAACTCTCCTCACATTTGGCAAAAACACTTGCCATAGTAATCAATAATTTGAAAAAGCGGCACCAGACTTACCAGTACCGCTTCTTTGTTTTTTACAATAAAGTTGTATTACGCGTCAGCGGATCCTCAATATCCATATGACCACTCAAGGTAATAGCCTTTTTACCTTCTATCAGAATCTGTACCCGTTTAATTTCCGGAAACTCTGTCAAGGTATTGGTAATAGCGTAGCAAAGCATCATCTCACCATAGGATCCCTGTCCCTTCTTTGCCAGCTCGCGCGTAAAATCAGCATAGGCAGTGCCGTCCTGCTCAATTTTAAGACTGCGCACCTTAGTACCGATAGGTACAACATCATCCATCTTCGCGTCCTGCGGTTTAGTAGTCACCAAGGCAATCAAAGCATTTTCCGGCAAACTTTTGCCGTTATCCTTCATCGTAATTTTTTCCGGTAACAGCTTTTCGCTGCCATCGGAAGCTGCACGATAAACAATAAAGCTGATATCCTTTTTTTCCTGCACTGCAGCAGTTGCCGCATTCTTAGCATCCTCTTTCGGCGGAACATTTTCACTGCAACCGCTTGCTATTACTGCACACAAAAGCAGCATCAATAAAATTAACTTTCTCATTCTTGCCGCCTCCGTATTATGCAAAATATTTTTCAATGCCTTCAGCAATCAGGCGCGCTGTCTTCTTCTGGAACCATTGTCCCTTCATCAAGGTCAGCTCCTTTTCATTGCTGATAAAGCACATTTCTACCAAAACTGCCGGCATACTGATACGCTTGATAACATAAAAGTTTGCCTGACGTACACCCAAATCATCTACACCGAAATTAGCTGCCAGCTTATTTTGGATATTTTTAGCTAAGCGCAGATCATTATCGGTTTTCGGATAGTAGTATGTAGAAAAACCACCAACATTTTTATTGACCGAAGAATTAATATGCAGGCTGACGAACATATCAGAATTATATTTTTCGCCTACGTTTACACGTGCCTGCAGTTCCTCTGCATCACTGGCATTAGGTCCGAATACATCTACATCGGTAGTACGCGTCATATAAACCTTGGCACCCTTATCTTCCAGGATTTCCTTAAGCATTTTGGTAATTGGCAGAGTAATATTTTTTTCCTTCGTACCATCACTGCCGATAGCGCCCGGATCACTGCCGCCATGGCCTGCATCTAAGGTAATAATTTTACCGTCAAGACCGCCGCTTGTGCGGAACCTGCCGTTTCCTTTGATTACCGCAAGCTTATCAGTATCAGATTTATTAACCGGTTTATTTACTGTTGTTTCTGTTTTGGCAGCAGCAGTATTTTTCTTATTATCGTTTTTCTTTTTACTGCTGCTCTTCTTTTTATCAACTTTCTTATCCGCTGCGGTACTTGTTTTTATAACGGTATTTTTCTTGATGCTGCTGTTATTTTTTGTCGGACGGTTGCTTACTACCGGTCTGTTGCTTACAACGGTGGTTGCAGCACCGGAACCGCTGTAGGAAGCCTGGCGCGGCGTAACATCAAGCACTACACGGAAGGGACGGCCTGTTGCAGGATCCTTCTTTAAGACGAAAGCCTTATAGCTTTTTTCCAGCAGGCGCTGTTTCAGCGGTACACGCACCACCGTATAGCTGCCTTTATCCACAATTTTCAAGGAATCAGCCAAAGAACTTTTTACAGCCTTACTATGCGGCACCTGCGCTCCCTTATCAGCATTCACCGTCAGATTCAGCGTATCGCCTTCCATATCAACAGCATAGCCTGCAGTATCCGTTACATCAACAACAATACGCAGAACGTCTGCTTTATTGACACCCCATTTTACATCTGTTATCTGCGCCGCCTGAGCAACCGCGCCTAAAAGCATACAGCAGGCCAGCAGCGTCAGCAGGAAAATCTTGCGCAATAGTTCCACCTCGCAAACTTACACACTCTTACCGAAGATTTTACTTCAACAATTTATTTTAACACTAATTACAGAAGTCTGTAAACAAAATTACCGGTAAAGCATTAATTACCCTTCAAAACCTCACAGCGAGCCTCCGGCAAAAACTGCGCCAGCTCACCTGCTGCCAGCCCGATATCAATACCGCTGATATCCGCAGCCTTTCCGTGCAGATAAACACCGCACACAGCAGCCTCCTGCAGAGTAATCTCCTGCGCTGCCAGACCGGCAATGATACCTGTCAGCACATCACCGCTGCCACCTGTAGCCAAAGCACTGGAGCCTGTGCTGTTGACATAAACAGTGCCGTCTGGGCAGGCAATAACGGTAGGTGCTCCCTTGAGCACCAGCACAGCATTCCATTCCTGAGCATATTGTGCGGCAATATTGATACGGTCAGCATTAATTTCACTGATTTCCTTGCCGATAAGACGTGCCATCTCACCGGGATGCGGAGTCAGCACCTTTGCTGCCTGCATCTGTGTCAGAATTTCCGTATGTCCCTGTAATGCTGTCAATGCATCCGCATCAATAACAACAGGTACCTGCACCTGCAGCAGGATATCACGCATCACCTGCTGCGTACTTTCGCTTGTACCCAAGCCGGGGCCGATTGCCAGTACATCGGCAGCATTAGCATTTTTAACTACATCGCCTGTTGCGCCTCCGCCAAGGATACCGGGCATACGCTCCAGCAGTCCGTGTACCATAACCTCAGTAAGCTTGCCTGCAAGCACATCACGGCTGCTGAGCGGAGTATAAAGCGCTACCAAGCCTGCGCCAGCCTTTACTGCGGCATAGCTGCTCAAAGCAGCTGCACCGGTGAAGCCGGGGCTGCCGGCACAGATAACAGCACGTCCTGCATCGCCCTTATGCGCATCTGCTTTACGCAGCGGCAGCAGCTCACGCACAATATCGTCTGTCAGACGATATTTTTTGCTGCCACATTCCTCTACCATTTTTGCAGGCATACCGATATCTGCCAGCTCAATATCACCGCAATACTCACGGCCTGGATAGAGCAAAAGACCGGTTTTTAACAAAGCCATCGTCACGGTTTTATCCGCACGTACAGCATTTTCAGAAACAGCGCCGTTGTCTGCATTTACACCTGTCGGTACGTCAACTGCTACAATATATTTTTCGCTGTCATTCATCAGCCTGCAGGCACGCAGCAAATCGCCCTCAAGCTCGCCATGAAAGCCGGTTCCTGCTAAAGCATCAACCAAAATATCAGCCTTTGCGGCAGCCAGCTCTGCTACTACCCAGTCATCCTCGCCGGCAATAGCCTCTACCTTAGCATCAGTTTTTTGCAGCATTGCAAGCTCTGCCACAGCATCACCGGTCACAGCATCAAGCGCCTTGCCTACGACAAAAACGCGCACTCTCGCACCGTAATTTTGCAGCCAACGGGCAGCACCGAAGCCATCGCCGCCATTATTGCCGCCACCGCAAAAAACAACTACACTCTCGCCATCCAGCTCGTCTAAGCTATCATTAACAGCATCGGCAACAGCCTGCGCTGCATTATCCATCAATAAGATTCCCGGTACAGCATATTCCGCTGTCGCCAGTTGATCAAGCTGTTTCATTTCCTGTACGTTTACTAATTTCATTTTCCATCCTCCATTATTACATACGCCGTAGCAAGTTCTCTGCTATGGCTTAAGCTGATTTGTATATTTTTTACTCCAAGCTGCTTTGCCAACATTGCAAAGTGACCGCTAAGCTGTACTAAAGGCTTGCCCAGCCCATCGTTGTCTACGGCTATTTCCTGCAAGGAGCCTTCCCGCAGACCGGTTCCCAATGCTTTCAGCACTGCTTCCTTAGCAGCAAAGCGTGCTGCAAAGCTTGCTGCCGCTTGCTGTCCTCTTCTTTGACAATAGGCAGCTTCCTCAGCAGTAAACACTCGCCGGATAAAAGATTCGCTCTTTATTGCCCGGGCAATACGTTCTATTTCGATAATATCACAGCCTATGCCTACTATCATTTGCTTTCACTCCTTCACACAGCTTCGTAACTATTATTAATTCTTGCAAGTATATCCAAAATCCTTTTTTTATTTTTGTTTTTCACAAAGATATTGCAAAATTTAAAGAGCTTCTTCTTTTAATACAGATATCGGCAGGCTTAACTTCTTCAGCATTGCAAAAATCCCCGATATTGCGCAAATACGCAATACCGGGGAAATAGTTTTTTCTTAAGCTGCTGTTAAATCAGAAGCAGGCTATCTGTCCGTCTGTACGCTTTTCGGTTGCACCGCACAGCACGCCATCCTCATCACGGATAATAATCTGTCCGCGGCCCATATGATACGGGTCCGGCTGAACCACAACGTTATGGCCCATACGCTGCAGCTGACGGATAATGTGGTTAGGAGTATCCTGCTCCACCTCTACAGTTTTACCGCCAATCCATTGCCATCTTGGAGCATCCAGTGCCTGCTGCGGATTCAGGCCGAAATCAATCATGTTCATAGCAACCTGAACATGAGCCTGCGGCTGCATAAAGCCACCCATAATACCAAAGGCACTCACAGCCTGACCATCTTTGGTCATGAAGGCAGGAATAATGGTGTGGTACGGACGCTTGCCACCCTGCAAAGCATTCGGATGATTTTCATCAAAGGAGAAGTTCTCGGCACGGTCATTAAAGGAAATAGAAGTACCTGGTACAACGATACCGCTGCCGAAGCCACGATAGTTGCTCTGAATCATGCTGACCATATTACCTTCGGCATCAGCAGTGCAGAAGTAAACAGTGCTGCTATAACGCGGGTCACCTACAACCGGCTCCAGCGCTTTATCATTAATCAGAGCACGGCGGTCTGCGGCATAGCGCTCACTCAAAAGCTGCTCGGCAGTAACCTTCATGTAGGAAGGCTCGGCAACATACTCTTTAGTATCAACAAAGCTCAGCTTCATAGCTTCGATTTGCTTGTGCATTGTTTCTACGGTATCGCGTTCGGTAAAGTTATAGCCCTTGAGAATATTCAGCGCCATAAGTACAGTAATACCATGACCGTTAGGAGGCAGCTCCCAGATATCGTAGCCGCGATAGTTAACGCTCAGCGGTTCAACCCATTCCGGTTTGTAGGCTTCAAGGTCGCTCTTGCGCAGGAAGCCGTTATGTTCTTGCATAAAGGCATCAATCTTATCTGCCAGCTCACCTTTATAGAAAGCATCACCATAGGTTTCGGCAATCAGGCGCAGGCTTTTAGCAATGTCAGGATTCTTAAATACTTCGCCCGGCTGCAGCCAATGACCGTTAGGCTCAAAGGTATCAAACCAGCCTTTGAATTCCGGTCTGTCTTTATATTTAGTATAGAAGCCGTCAGCCTCTTCCCACAGACGGCTCATGTTCGGAGAAACAGGATAGCCGTTTTCCGCATAGTTGATGGAGGGTTCCATAACAGTTTTGATAGGCAGCTTGCCAAACTTTTTATGAATTTCCATCCATGCGCCTACAGCACCCGGAACGTTAATCGGCTCAACACCATAGGGAGGAATTTTATCAAAGCCACGTTCCTTCAAAGCTGCGATAGAAGCAGCCATCGGAGCCGGACCGCTGCCGTTAATGCCATACAGCTTACCCTTATACCAGATAAGTGCAAAGCAGTCACTGCCCAGGCCATTGCCGGTAGGCTCAACTACAGGCTGACAGGTTGCAACAGTAATAGCGGCATCAATTGCATTACCGCCCTTAAGCAAGGTTTGCAGGCCTGCGGAAGCAGCGGTAGGATTACCTACGCATACCATACCGTTTTTAGCATAAACAACACTACGTTTAGAAGCATACGGATAATTTTGTGCATCAAATTTCATTGGTAGATTGCAAGTGCAAATTGAACAAGATTTATCAAGCAACTATATCAGTG
>ERZ779890.1487-NODE-1487-length-24045-cov-6.521801_pt1 | contig 24045 bp, 4 predicted proteins | sample MGYA00511553_ERZ779890 | MGnify/ENA primary metagenome ERZ779890 (study PRJEB29588, sample SAMEA2152064) | human gut metagenome | biome: human gut; feature: human-associated habitat; material: faeces | place: Denmark | collected 2008/2010 ... | reverse complement strand
ACTGTGGATTTTTTATTTTATTTTTTGTTCAAGTTGATTATACAATCTACCAATAAATTTGCCAGCGCAATTTATGCAGGTGAGGAAACATCTCCGTCTAAACCGATGACTGTAAATATGTCCGGTAAAGGTCTGGCTTTGAATGTTGCACAAACTGGCGGACAGGCAGCGGCTATTTACGCAGGCGCTAATACCTACATCAAGGTTATTAACCCGTCTGCTGACCAAAAGCTTTCAATTAGAGCAACCAATACGGATACCAAAGGCTCTCATGGCATTTACGCCCTAGGCAATGCGCACCTGAATATTTCCGGCCCGGTAGAAATTACTGATATTACCACTAAGGGTGATGCTGCAACCGGCATCAATATCCAGGGCCAGCAGAGCGAGATTAATATTGATGGCCCGCTGACAATCAGCAATGTCAAAGGTCTTAGAGAACGTGGCAAAGGCATGAGTGCTTCCGGTATTCTGGTAACCGGTGACAGCTCCACTGTAACTGTCAGCGGTCCTGTAGATATTTCCGGTGTACGCGGCAGCGGTATCAAGCTGGTGGGCGCTAATACCAAGGTATCTGTTGGCGGCGGCACTATTACTGCAGCCGAAGACAGCGATAAATCGCATAATTTCTATGCAGTCCGCGTAGATAAAGGCACGCTGGACATCAACATGAAGGACGGCGCAGCAGGCGATACGACCACCAAGATTACCGGTGATATGTATGCAACCGGCCAATATGGCAAGAAGGTTGTGGAATACAGCGGCGGCGAGTTGATTGATTGGAAGGATGCAGGCATTCTCAATGTGGCCCTGACGAATAAAAATTCCTTCTGGAAGGGCGTTGCAGCCTATGACCAGTATAATGATGACTATGGCAGCGGCGGCAATACCATGCATGATATCGGCCAGTTCAACCTGTATCTGCAAAACGGTGCAGCCTGGACCAACGAACAGCAATCGCATGTGACAACTACGACCATAGCGTCCAAAAATCCTGTATGGACAGGCAGCACGCTGGCGACTTTGCATGGCGGCAAGGATGCAGATAACGCAGGTCTGATTTACCAAAAGGATAACAATCCTATTTCTGTTGTAAATTATAGCGGGCATACCACTGTATTCTATGATCATGATGCTGCTGATCCGAGCAAGATTATTGGCGGCAGCTTCAATATTACCAATGCAGCAGAAGGTTCTGCTATCACCTTTATTACAGATAATAAGGGTATCACCTCCGGCTTTGCAGATGGTGATTCCGCTGATGCTAAGGATAAAGTAGCCAACGTACTGAACAACTTGGCAGGCAAGCTGTTCTACAAAAACTATACTGATGGTCATCTTGCTGGCGTAGTGAAGATTGCTGAAGGCCTGACAGCTTCTTCCGCAGCACTGAAGACCGGCGATATTTCCTTCTCTACCGAAGAAACAGGTACCTTTACACCTGGCCAGGGCTACTATGATTATAAGACTAGCAAGCCAGGCAGCCAGATAGCCAAAGAATTTACTACGGCAATTACCGGCGACGCAGCTGCTGATAAGGTTTACATAGAAAAAGGCGTACTGAAGGACGATGGTACCTATGTATTTACTGCAGGCAGCACAACCATAACACCTGAAAAGCATCTGATTGCCGGTGGTGCATGGCTCCCGCAGATTAGCGCTGCTATTTCCGGCTCCGACGAAAACCATAATGTTACCATTGATATGAACGGCAACAAGCTGACTGTAGATACAACAACCGATACGCATACAACCGGTATCGCAGCTGTCGGTAAGGGTGCAGTAAATATCAATAATGCCGGTGCAATGGCTATTAGTGCTACAAGCACTACGAACGGACAGACAGGTGCGCTGTTCGCTAATGCCGGAGGAACGATTAATATTCACAATGCCGGTGCTGATAATGTACTTACCTTGCGTGCTAACAGCGCTGCTCCGGCAAATGCTGCAGTTATCAAGAGCATGAACGGTGTAAGCGGCGTTATGTCTGCTATTACTGTTGACGGTCTTGTTGATATTTTGGCTGATAAGAGCAATGCTTCCGGTGCCAACGAAACAATCAGTGCAGTTGCTTCCAAGGTTGAGATTGGCGGTGGCGTCATCAAGGCTATTAATGGGGCTGAATATGCTATCAGTGCCTATGGCGAATTCGCTTCCAAGAACCGTGGACAGGTTAATGTGAATGTTAAGAAGGATGCCGAAGGCGCTATCATTGGTGCAGGCAACAATAATGTACAGATGGAAGGCAATGTAAATCTCGGCGGCGGCATGGATAGTGCCGGTGCAAGTGCAGATGTAAGCATTGGTCTGAATACTAAGGAATCCTTCTGGAAGGGGGATGTAAGCAATAATAACGGCAGCAGTGCAGGTATCGTTAACCTTTATATGGGCAACGGTGCATCCTGGACCGGCAATAACCTTTCAGGCAATACAGTGAATGCTAATCTGGATAATGCAACCTGGACCGGTTACAGCAACGGCAATGCTATGCACCTGAAGCTGGATAACTCTATCTGGAATGTAAATGGTGCAAGCAAGCTTGCTTCCTTCTCCGGTAATAATGGCAGCATTATTGTGGCAAACAATGCAGGCGATATCAATGTAGCTGAGTACAGCGGCAATACCAATGTTATTTATAACCATGATGCTGATAATCCGACGAATATTCTCGGTGGAAGCTTTACCATCGGTAAGGCTGATAACGGCTCCAATATTACGCTTATCACTGATAATAAGGGTATCACCAAAGGCTTTAACGCCTATGATAAGGCTGAAGACCAGAATACAGTTAATGAAGTTCTTAACAAGCTGGCACAGAAGCTCTTCTACACCGCTAATGATGGCAAGCTGGCAGGTACTGTCAAGATTGCTTCCGGCCTGACCGCTTCTTCCGCAGCTTTGAAGACCGGCGATGTCAGCTTCTCCACCGATGCAACCGGCACGAAGACACCTGGTCAGGGCTTCTATGAATATACTATAACAGACGATACTGTTATTACTGATCCGATTACCGGTAATCTTGATAAAAAGTATGTAAGTCTGGGCATTGAAACTGAGAAAGGCATTTACAACTTCACTCAGGATACAGTTATTAATGTAACCAAGGGTGATTACAGCTCTAATCTTAGTGCTATTGAATCCAGTGGCGGACCGATTACGATTAATGCCGACGGAAAGAATTTGGACGTATCCTACCATGTTCTTAAGGGCAGCAATGTTGCACGTGCGGTAGCTACCGGCCTCAGCTATGGAAATTCCAAAGACATTACTATTAAGGCTAAGAGTCTGAAGCTCAGTACTGATACCACCGGCTTCAGGGCCCAGGGTGTTTATGCAACCGGCGGTAAGATTACCATTGACGCAGACACCACCATTACTACATCTGCGCAGACAGAAAGCAATGGCATTTACAGTGGCAGCGGCGGAACTGTTACCATGAACGGCAATCTGGATATTCAAAAGGATAGCAAGGCAGCTAATTACATTGCGCTGAATTCTGACGATAACGGCATTATCAACGTCAATGTTAAGAATGGCAAAGCTGGCGCAGGCATTGTCAAGATTGATGGCGATGTCTACACCAAGTCTGCAGAAACCTATGATTATTGGGAGGATGAAACAACTTCTACCTCTTCTACCGTTAATCTGGCATTGCAGGGTAAAGACAGCAGTTGGAACGGCCGCAGTCTCTACGAAGTTACTTCCGGTGATGACTCAACCAGCTATGGTACCTTTAATCTGTGGCTGACAGATGGTGCAACCTGGACAAACGAGAAGAACGGCAAAGAGGTTCCGAGCGGCTTTACCGGCAGCCATGTAACCAACTTTACCGGCGGTGCTGATGCAGCACATGCAGGCAACATCTTCCAGAAGGACACCAAGAAAATCACCATCGACAACTACAGCGGCAACACCAATATCTACTATGCACACAGCGGCAACGGCGAAGCAGCTGATAACTACGCAGCAGGCGACACCATTATCAAGCATGCGGCAGAAGGCTCTGTAGTATCCATGATTACCGATAACAGCGGCATTGCAATGGATAACGCATACAGCGTAGCTAACGTACTGAATGCTTTGGCAGGCAAGCTGACCTACAGCAACTTCGTAAACGGTGAGAAGAACCTGACCGGTTATGTGAAGATTGCCGACGGCCTGACTGCAAGCAGCAAGGCTATGCAGACCGGCGATATCTCCTTCAGCAGCAAGGACGGCAAGGGCAGCTTAAAGGATGGCTCTATTACTCCGGGCATCACCTATCCGGAAACCCAGACTCCTGAGAGTAGCAAGCTCAACAGCGGTATTACCGGCGATGCTAAGGCAGATTACCAGTATAAGAAAGATGGCATTCTGAAGGAAGACGGCTCCTATGTATTCACTCAGGATCCGACCGTTATCGAGGTTAAAGAAGGCGCGGCAGTAAATGCAACTGCTAAAGACATCGTAATCGACACCACCAAGGCTAAGCTCGAGCTGAAGGGTGAAACCGGTATCAACGCTGAAAACGGCAACGTAACCCTGAACGGCAGCACTGTTATCAACGGCACCGATGTAGCAATCAACGCAGGTGAAAATGCTAACGTAAATGTTAACGGCAACAACAGCGCACTTACTATCAACGGCAGCATCAATGCCAACGGCGGCAACATTACCGTAGACAGCGGCAACGCAAGCAGCACTATTACCGGCGATATCAATGCAGCAAATGGCGGTAGCGTAGTAATCAGCCTGACCGAAAATGGCTCCGCGCTGACCGGCGGCTACAATGTTGATGGCAACAGCAGCATTGCACTGAGCCTGGCAAACGGTGCAACCTGGAACCTGACCGACGGTGATGAAGCAGCAGGCATGTCCTTGCTGAGAATTGCAAAAGCTCCGGCTGCAGCTCCTGCAAAAGGGTTGACCATTAATGGCGGTAAAACCGAAGCTGAAACCGGTTACCTGAACATGACTAAGAGAAGCAAGGCTCTCCAAATTGCTGATTACAGCGGTTGGGAAACCATTATCTATAATCACGATAATAAAGGCAGCGAAGCACAAGACTTCAAATCCGGCAATACTGTTATCAGTAATGCTAAAGAAGGCTCTGGTGTAATTCTGTTCACCGACAGCAATAATATCAATATTAACAGTCAGGCTGAAGTTGAAGCAGCCATGACTGTACTGTCAGAAAAGATTCAGTATACCGATCATGCAGCAAATGGCGCTAACCTGAAGGGTAAGGTAAGAATTGCCGAAGGTTTGACTTCTGCCGGCAAGACAGGTGCCATGAAGTGGAATGAAACAACCGGTATAGGAAAATTTGATCCCAGCAGCATAAAATGGGGCGAAATTTACAACGGCGACTATGAAACCTTGGTAATGAAGGGCGTAAGAAGCGCTGCAACTACCTCCATGCACAGCTGGCGCGACAACATGCAGGACACCTACAACGGTGCGGACCTGGCAGATGCAGACGGCATCTTCGCTAAGGCACTGGGCGGCAAGACAAGCTCCGATGTTAAGGGTGTTAAAGATGACAACACCTACCGCGGAGTACAGGTTGGTTATGACAAGGCTCTGGCAAACGGCTGGCATGCAGGCGTAGCCTTTGATTACCGTGACGGCGATTCCAACTACCTGCTGGGCGGCAAGGGCGACAACCAGCTCTACAGCTTGGGCGTATACGGCGTGAAGAGCTTTGATGACCAGTCCTATCTGCGTGTAGCAGCTAAAGCAGGCCGTGTTGAAAACGAATACGACGTTTACAACGAAATCCGCACTCTGAAGCTGCATGGCGATTATAAAGCCAATGCATATGGCCTGACTATGGAATATGGCAAGACCTTTGGCACTGAGGCAAGCTACTTCACTCCGAAGGCACAGCTGACTTGGTCTCAGGTAGGCGCTAAGGATTACACTGCGCATACTCCGAACGACAGCATGAGCATCGGCCAGGACGCTTACAGCAGCTTAGTAGCACGTTTCGGCGTTGAAGCAGGCGCTAAGAGCGAAAAAGGCCGCGTATACGTTGGCCTGTATGGTGCACATGAATTCAACGGCGACATCAGCGCAAGCTACTTCGCTAAGGACGGCGGCATGAAGCACACCAGCTTCGACGGCAAGGATACCTGGATGGAAATGAGCATCGGCGGCAGCTATGACCTGAGCGACAACTGCCATATCTATGCAGACTTTGCTAAGGACTTTGGCGGAGACTTCGAGCGTAAGTGGAAGGCAAGTGCAGGCCTGCGCTTCGAGTTCTAATCTTTTAACAGATTATTTCCCCTTCTTTTATAAACCGGCTGCGGCGCTATCAAGGCAGCGCTGCGGCAAAAGTAAAAATCATTAGAAAAGCGAAGCAGTTATCCGTTGTAAGGCGGATGGCTGCTTTGCTTTTAAATATAATTAATAGAAGCAGTTTACAGATAATTTGCTTGAGGTGTTACTGTGAGTTGATGTTTATGGCGTTATGCTTCTTGCAGTGATTTAATTTACAATATCTTCAAATTTCACTTGACGCAATAGATTGATTATGGTAAACTCTATATGATAAAAAATACCAATAACAGAAAAATGTAAGTAATACACCCCTGAGAAAAAACATTCTTTACAAAAGGAAAAAATTACTACTGCTTTGTTATTAAATTATATAATTATAGACGATCAGGTGAGGATATTTTGCCGGATATCTTCTTAGCAGGGAAGTCTGATGTGATTTCGACGCTGTTCCGCAACTGTGAAAGAGAGCTGCTTTGTCGTTAAGCTGTTGCTTAAACCTCTTACCAAGGGATAAAGTGGCAATGATCTTAAGCCAGGGTACTGACTGATTGTACATATTAAGGGTCTACGAGATTAGACGCACTTAATGAGAGGGGATTTTTGGGCATTTTGATTGCAAAATTTTCCTTTCGTTATTAGTGTGTGCTAATCTTTTTTGTTTTTTATAGATAAAAAATATTTTTAAGCAATCATATTGCAAGGAGCGAGAGTATGAGGAGTTATCAACAAAAAAGATGGCAGCTGCTTGCTGCCGGCGTTTTGATGTCAGTATGCACATCATGCTTTACCGTATCACCTGTCTGGGCTGCGGAATACACCAAGGGTCTTACCGGTAATGCTGAAAGTGATATGGCAATTATCGGCGGTGACGGTAATACAGTTGTACAAAACGGCAACACCGTTACCTATGATTTTCAGGGTAAGGACCACACCTTTACCGTAAAAAATAAGGATGCCATTATGACCGATAGGGATAATGATGGCTATGATTATGTTTTGAATAACGTTGACAGTGATGGCAATAAGGGTACGCTGCACTTATACCAGACCAACACCAGAAAAAATGATTTTGCAGGTGTAACCGGCCTGGCAGCAGGCGGCGGTAAGGTTGTAGTAAACAGTAATCTGGATATTACTGCTTATTCTGCCTATGCTTCTGTAGGTGTCGGCGCAGCAGGCGGCACTGAGCTGACTATCAACGGCAACGTGAAGATGCGCAAGGATGACCCCAACAGTCCTTGGGGTATTATTACTAAAAACGTTCACGGCAATATCGGTCCCGGCGGTGTAACCTCTATGGACCCGACGGACGTTAACTATACCGGTGCACGTTGGCAGCCTAGCGCTTTCAGCGTCGGCGGATATGACGCAAGCATTACTGTAAACGGTAATGTGGATGTGGCTGTACGCGGTACTGCGGTACAGACGAATACCTATTTAAAAACTGATGACAAAATGCTTGGCTGCAAGCTGTCAACCATCAGTCTGCTGGGCGACTCTATCAAAATCGAAACTCCGTCTGACGAAAGAAATGAGGACGGCAGCTTTAAGGAAGCATATTATGCTATGGCCAGCTACGGCGGTACCATTAACATCAACGTTATTGATACCAATAACAGCAAGGATAAATATTCCCTTGAAAACGAAAATCTCGTAGCTGCCGAAGGCAAAACAACCAATATTATCGGCAGCGTTATCGCTCTGAAGCGTTCTGAGCGTACCGATAAGCCTGACGTATATCAGGATGGCCGTGTTAATATCGGTTTGACCACTAAGGAGTCTACCTGGAAGGGTGTTATTGATAACGCAGGCACCGACCATGCAGGCGAGGTTAATGTTTGGCTGAGCAACGGCGCACAGTGGACTCATGAAGCAACCTCCCGTGTAGACGGTCTGGATTACAGCCACATGCCGGCATACAGTAAGCCGAGCTATGATAATTTTGACGGCGTATCTTATGTTAATAAGCTTGTCGGCGGCCAAAAGTCTGCCAACAGCGGCTTTATTTACCAGAACAGTGATGTAAAGCTGAATATTGCAAATTACAGCGGCTACAATACCATCGTTTATAAGCACAATAATAAAGGCATGGAAAAGGCTGACTTCATCGGCGGTGATGTGACTATTCAGCATGCTAATGCCGGTGCTAATGTTACCATGGCAACCGATAATAAAAATATCGACCTTAAAAACGGTGATGAGGTTGAAGCAGTACTCAATGCTTTGGCAAGCAAGCTGACCTATAGCGGTTATGTGAATAACGAAAGAGATCTTTCCGGTACTGTTATGATTGCTTCCGGCCTGACTGCCTCCGGCATTACTGCTGAAGCTAAGGGTATGATTAAATTTAACGAGGCAACCGGTGAAGGCGGTTACACCAAGCCGCAGGAAGGAGAGCAGAATACTGCGGAAATCACCAGCGGCATGACCGGTACTTCTGCAGACAGCGATTATACCTCTGCCAATATCCGTCAGGAGGACGGCTCCTATAAATTTACCCAATCTACCAAAATTGACGTAGAGAACGGTACTGCTATCGATGCAGCTGCCGACATTACTGTTAAGGCAGCAGATACTGCTTTGACTCTGGATGCTAAACAGGGCATTGTTACCAACGGCAATACTGTAGACATTACTTCCCGCACTTTGCATCTGACCACAAAAGAGGATGCTATCGTTGCTGACGGCGGTAAGGTTATCAGCACGGGTATTACCAATATCAACAAGGATGCTGCCAGCGATAAGCCTGCGGCAGAGAATGCTGTTAAGGCAGCAAACGGCGCTGAGGTTACCTTGGGCAATGGCGTTATCAAGGGCAATATTATCAGTGACGCTTCCGTAGTTAACATCAATAAGGATAACATGGATGCCGACGGCAAATATAAAGAGGGCTCTTTAGAGGGCAATCTTACTGTTGCTAACGGCGGCAAAATCGACCTGACTGTTGCCGATGGCAAATTCCTGGGCAGCATTGTGAAGCCGGGTGCGGCAGCAGCGGCTGTCGGTGACGACGGCACTGTTAACCTGACTGTTGCTGACGGTGCGGTATGGACCGGCGCGCATAAAAATGCCGATGCCGAGCTGAACCTGACTCTTTCCGGCGGTGTATGGAATAATAACGGCACCGACGCAACCTATGTAAACAGCCTGAAGGGCGGCAAGGGTGTTGCTAAGACTATTAAATATATCAATCCGAACGGCGGCAATAACGAGGAAGTAGAAATTCCCGTTAACGGCTTTATCAGCATGGCTCCCGATGCCGGTGCTGTTACCGTAGGCAGCTTCGGCGGTACTCATATCGTAAGCTATGACCATGATAATGCAGGTACCGATGTAAGCGATTACAAGGGCGGCAACTTCACTGTTGAAAAAGCAGATAAGGGTTCTATGCTGATTGCGGCAACAAGCAGCAAGAACATCAAGACTAATGATCAGGACGCTGTAGAAGCAGCCTTCAAAGCATTAAGCCAGAAGATTTACTATGGCAATGCCGGTGTTGACGAAAACCTGACCGGTAAAACTATGATTACCTCCGGCTTAACTGCTTCCAGTATTTCCCGTTGGATCGGCGATATGAAATTTGACAGTGCTAACGGTGGCGTAGGCAGCTTTGTCGGCGGCAGCGGTATCAATATTACCGGCGATTACGAAACCGCACTGATGAAGGGCGCAAGAGCGGCAACCACCAGCGCAATGCTTTCCTGGCGTGATAATGCTGCGAACGTAATTTATCGCGGCGATTTGCTGCGTGCGCATATGGAGAGCGATGGCATCTGGGCTAAGACCTACGGTGGCAAGGATACCTACAATGCAAATGCGGTTGATCTGAGCAACAGCTATTGGGGTGCACAGGTTGGCTTTGACCGTATGTATGACCACGGCTGGATTGCAGGCGCTGCTATTGATTATCAGAAGGGCAGCTCCAGCTACAACTATACCGATGACGATTTCGGCAATATCGGCGGCAATACCGGTGACAACAAGCTGTACAGTTTCGGCCTGTATGCTTCCAAGGACCTGGGCGACGGCGCTCATCTGGACTTCGTAGCTAAGGGCGGCAGCGTACGCAACGAGTTCAGCGTACACAACGGCATCGGCACCGAGCTGAACGGTACCTACAGAAACCGCGGCTACAGTGCTACCGCAAGTATGGCAAAACGTATCGGTACAGATAAGAGCTACCTGGAGCCTCAGGCACAGCTGACCTGGGCACATTTGGGCGGCAGAAACTTTGCGGCCGTAACCGACGGCGGTGAGGTTCTGGACGTTAACCAGGGCAACTACAACAGCTTGGTTGGCCGTCTGGGCTTAGAGCTCGGCAAAACCGGTCGCCTGGGCTCTGTTTATGCACGCTTCGGCCTGGCGCATGAGTTCTCCGGCGATATCACCGGCAGCTACAGCGCAGAGGACGGCGGCAGCAAGACTACCTCTGTAGAAACTAAGGGAACATGGGCTGAAATGAGCCTTGGCACTACCTTGAATATTAAGCCTAACGCAAGCGCATATTTTGATGTTTCCCGTAGCTACGGTGCAGATTATGAGCATGACTGGAAGTTCAGCGGCGGCCTGCGCTTTGCACTTGACCGTTTGCCGAAGCATGAGCAGGAAATTACCGGTCAGGCAGAGGCTGAACAGTTCATTGCAGGTAATGCGGCAGAGGTTCAGAAAAACGCAGCTGCTAACGTAAAAACCGAGGCTATGCCGGGTATCGCTGCACAGGAGCAGACCCTTAATGCTCAGCCTGCAGTGCAGGAAGCAGAAGAAACTACTGCTGTTGCAGAGCATTCCGAGCCGAAATATGTTGAAACCGTAACCAGCTACGATACACCGGAGCCGACCGCAGCAGATTTTGACGAAATGAGCTTTGAGCTGGCACCTATCGTTGTTACCGCTTCCCGCATGGAGGAATCCATCCTGAAGGCTAAGGCAGATATGAGCGTTGTCGGCCGTGAAGAAATCGAGCAGATGCACATGGACAACGTGGAAGAGGTTCTGCGTACAGTTCCTGGCGTACAGTTCCTGGATTACGGCTCCAACGGTCTGAATGCTAACGTAAGCGGTATCCGCATCAACGGCAGCAAGGACGTAATTATCATGGTTGACGGCGTACGCATTAATGACTTCAAGGGCGCAGGCGACAGCGGTTATATGTTTGCAGCGCTCATGAACAATATGGATAACATCGAGCGTGTCGAGGTTATGCGCGGCAGTGCTGCTACCATGTACGGCAGCGGCGCTAAGGGCGGTGTTATCAACATCATCACCAGAAGACCTGTAGGTGCAAAAACCGTTATTGATATTTCAAAGGGTAACTTTGGCAAGGAAGGCTATAAATTCAATACCCAGGCTGCCAAAGGCAAGGTAAGCTACAATATTTACCATGACAGAACCATCTCCGGCACTACCAAAGACGGCAGCGGCAAGGAATGGCCGGGCCAAAGCAATACCAAGAGCAGCGGTGCTAAGTTTGAATACAGATTTAACGACGATAATAAGCTGACCTTGAACTATGAATCTGTTGGTTCTCATTACAGCGGTACCGATCTTGTATATACCGGTGAATATTCCGGTATGTATGACAGCAACAGCGTTACCCTGAAGCATGATTGGCAGATTAATGACCAATGGAGCAATTCTATGTTGTATCGTACAACTAAAGAGCAATCCTCCTGGCTCAAGTTTGTCAATGGTGTCCAAGATAAAGGGCAGATGTCTTTAACTGATCTGGAATATAAGATTTACAGCGATAACTTCAAATACCAGACTGACAGATATACCATGGTCGGCGGCCTTGAATATACCAAAGGCAGAGATAATAAAGAAAATCAGGAAACCAACAATACCTCTATGTTCTTACAGGGTGATTGGGAAATTGTGCCGCATGTAACCTTATCCGGCGGCGTGCGTCACGACAGACCTGACAGCTTCGACAGCCATAATTCCTTCAGCTATAAGCTGGGCTGGGATATTACCGAAAAGGATACTCTGTATGCAGGCCGCAGCGATTACTATATCCTGCCGAGCCTGAAGCAGCTGTATGATCATAAATACGGCAACTCCGAGCTGCGCGCTTCCGAAGGACGTACAACCTCTATCGGTTATAACCATGAATTCACACCGGATAATTACTTGATGCTGAGCTGGTTTGAAACCAAGTCTGCTGTAGGCATGACCATGAACAGCACCAATGATCCGGATGATCCGAACTACGGCAAGTTCGAAAACAGCAGCGGCGGTGTTACCCGTGGCTGGAATCTGCAGTACGATGCTCGTCTGAGCGATACTGTAAGCATGAAGTTCGGCTGGGCACATCTTGTATTTGATGAGGCTGATAACTTTACCATGGGCTATGCACCTAAGGACAAAGCAACCTTCGGTGTATATTATGACAAGGATAAATTCAGTGCTGCGTTCGACGGCTTCTACTTCATCCGCGATAAGAAGGGTATGAAGGAAGGCGTTAAGGGCTGGCCTTGTGATAAGTACGGTGTTTACAACCTTGCTCTCAATTACACAGCTGATAAGCAGACTAAGTTCTACTTCAAGGTAGACAACATCTTCAACAAGCTGTGGGCTGAGCACACCGATGTTATCTGGAACGGTGGCGAGGACAGATGGTATGCAATGCCGGGCAGAAGCTTCGTAGTAGGCATGCAGTACACCTTCTAAGCTGAGTATTAATCATGTTATATACGGAGCAGCAAGCTCTGCTCCGTATCATATAAAAACTTTTTTGATGACGTAAAGGAGATTTTATCATGGCAAAAGCTACTAAAGAAGAAACTAAAGTAATCGAAATGGAAACCAAAATCGAGAAAATGACTCAGTTCCTGGCTGACAATAAAATCGAATGCTTCGATATCCAAAAAATGGAGGACGAGCATCACACCACTATCTTCCGCAGCCGCATGGAAGTTAAAGGCCAACTGCTGCCGATGGCTCTGCTGATGGATGACAGCGTTTACATGCTGCTGCAGGTGCAAATCGCTCCGCAAGTAATCGATGAAGAAAAGCTGAAAGCACTTGCCGGTGCTATCAACAACATGAACAACAATGTTCGTCCGTTCAAATTCACCGTTTCCGAGAGAGGCGACTTTATGCTGAACGCATGCATTACCGCCGAAAACACCACCTTCAACCCGGCTTTGGTAAACGCTATCATGGGTGAAGCAGTTAAATTTATGGAAGCACAATACGGCAACATTATGGAAGCCGTTTGGGCTAAATAAGGAGAGTGGCAGAAATGAAAAAGAAACTTATGACTTTGCTGATGAGTGCTGTTATGGCTTTGGGTATCAGTGCCAGTGCGTTTGCCGCACCTGTAGGTGTTGTTAATGTTAATGCCGTTCTGAACAGCTATCCGGGAATTACCGAAATCGCCAAATCCGTAGCACAGGAAAAAACTCGCCTGCAGGAAGAGTTCAACAAGCAATCTGCTAACATGAGCGATGCGGATAAGCAGGCTCTGGCTGAAAAGCTTAGCAAGCAGCTGGCAGATTTTGAACAGAAGAAGATGGCTCCTGTACAAAGAAAAATCAACAAAACTATTCTTGACGTAGCTAAAGCAAACAATATTGACAGTGTTGTAAATATGAATGCTATGGTAGCAGGCGGCAAGGATCTTACCGACGAGGTTATCAAAGCGCTGAAATGAACGCAGCATGTTTATGATAAGCTGAATAATTTTGTTATGAAATCGCAGGCTGCGCTGATGAGAAGCAGCCTGGCCGGTTTCTATATAAACTGCGCGGAGAATGACTTTGCGCAGAGGGGTTAGCAGAAGCAGTGGTTGTTTCTGCTTTTTCCTGATTTTTTGATAAGGAGGACTATATGCTGAAGCTTAGTCAAAAGAAGAGAAAAGCTCTTTTAGCACTGGCCGTTGCCGCAGCTGTTTTAGGTGCTAATAATGCATTTGCAGCAAGCGTGCATGACAAGGCTATTACTGAAAGTAACCAATATGGCAGCGCTGTGCGTACATATTGGAAAGAAGCAGGTGTGTATAATGCCAAAACACACACCTACACCTTTAATGAGGATATAACCTTAAAGCCTAATGCATCGGACCAGGATTTTAACCATTGGACACCGATGTTTGGCGGTATCTATATAGCCGGAAACAAACCGGTTACCATTGATATGCAAGGCCATCGTCTTGATCTGGCACTGAATGTCGACCAACCTAAAGGAGTTAATAACGTAAGGGCTGTAAGTCCGAACGCTATTCATGTTAGCTCTGCCGATCTGGTAATCAACAACGTTAAGGGTATGGAGCTTTCTGCTAAAGGTAGCTTTTTGAGTGCAGGCAAGCTGCGCGGTATTTACGTTGCAGGTACTAACCAAGAGGGCTCTTACGGCGACGGCAAGGGACTTGCCAGCCTGACCATCAATAATGCCGACGGTTGGGAAAACGCTGTAAAATTCCACTCCAGCCAGCCTCAGGTTGAAAACGCTATTGAGGTATGGAAAAATACCGGCAGTGCCGATTTGAAAATTTCCGGCATGGTTGACCTGTATGTAGGCAATGACAGCGATGTTATTACCGTAAGAGGCGGTAACTCCTCTTACGATATCGACAAGGCACCTACCGCTTATATCGGCGGCGGCGCAATTAAGGCGGCTATGGGACGTGCAGCTGTTGTCAGCGGCGGCGAGCTGTCTATCAATTCCAAGCTGCAGGACGGCGCCATTGTTGCGGCAGAAGGCAGCCGTGATGTACAGGTTGAAGGCAATATTCTGGTTAAGGATCAGCAAAAGGATCAGGGCATTCTGACCTTAGGCATGAATACCGACAAATCCTATTTCAAAGGTACCATTTTCAATGATAACGGTGCCGGTGAAGTATATATGCTGCTTGCCAACGGTGCGCAATGGACCAATGAAAGAAAAGGCGATTATAATTATCATAACAGCAGCCTGAACCAGCTTGTCGGCGGTGAAGCTGATGCCAAAGCAGGCAATATCTTCCAAAAGGACAGCGGCAGTCTGACCATTGATAAATACAGCGGTAACACCAATATTTTCTACGCTCATACCGGCAACGGTGAAGCAGCAGAAAACTACGCAGCAGGCGACACCGTTATCAAGGGTGCTGCAGCAGGCTCTGTTGTAAGCATGATTACCGATAACACCGGTGTTGCAATGGATAACAAGGACAGCGTAGCCAACGTGCTGAACGCATTGGCAGGCAAGCTGACCTACAGCAACTACGTAAACGGCGAAAGCAACCTGACCGGTTATGTGAAGATTGCCGACGGCCTGACTGCTTCCTCCGCAGCACTGAAGACCGGCGATATTTCCTTCAATAAGGAAGATGGCAAAGGCTCTTATAATGCCGGTGCGGTTAATCCCGAAGTACCGACTGTAAAAGAATACACCCAAACCCTTACCGGTATGGATTTTGCGGACGAGGCGTATAAAGATGTAATTAAGGACGGAGTATACAAATTTACTCAGGATACCAAGATTACCAACCAATATGCTATTGACCTGGGCGAAGATGTAACTATCGACGCAGCAGGAAAAACCTTGACTCTGGTTGTTAAGGATGTAGAAGAAATTGGTTCAGGCATCAAAGTCAACATTAAAAATAATTCTGTTATTAAGGCTGATACCTTAAAGATGGAGCTTACCGGTACGGATATTGTTACAGGCAGCGGCCTGAAGGGTATCAACGTTACCAATAAGAATGCTAAGCTGACTATTGACAGCAAGCTGGATATTACTGCTAACGGCGATGCTGATACTATCGGTATTTATAACAAAGGCGACGTTGTTGTAAACGGCGATGTAAAGCTGGATATTGAAGGCAACGATGGCGGCAATGATTACTACGGTGCAAGCGGCCTGTACGCAACCAGCAGCATGGGAAAAACCCAGGGCGGCACTATTACCGTTAACGGTAATGTAGACTTCCAAGGCAATGCCAACGGCCTGTTTGCTAATGCCGGCGGCAGCAAGATTTCTGTTAAGGGTGGCAGCATTGTTGTTAAGGAAGGACAAACTGTTGGCTATTCTGCTATCAGAGCTGAAAACGGCGTAGTTAACATGAACGTCGTTGAAGATGAAAACGGCAATGTTACCGGCGCAGATAAGAATGATGTAACCATCAAGGGCAACATTGGTGTTACTACCGGCGCAGTGAATGTTTCTGATATTCATGGCACCAAGAGCGAAATTAACCTTGGCCTGACCACAGATAAATCCAGCCTGACCGGTGTTGTTCAAAACAGCTTCGGTGACGGCGTAGCTCAAGGTGACTTAACCTTTACCGGTGCGGCAAACCTGTGGCTGCAAAACGGCGCAACCTGGAATAACGAGGTTGTTGACAAGATTATTAAGAATCCTAAGGTCGGCGAAAAATGGGCAGGCAGCCATGTAGCAAAACTGGTTGGCGGTGAGAGCGAAGCAAAAGCAGGCAACATCTTCCAAAAGGACAGCAATAACCTGACTATTGATAACTACAGCGGCAACACCAACATCTTCTACGCACATACCGGCAATGGTGAAGCAGCAAGCAACTACGCAGCAGGCGACACCGTTATCAAGCATGCAGAGAAGGATTCCGTTGTTTCCCTGATTACCGATAACACCGGTGTTGCTATGGATAACAAGGACAGCGTAGCCAACGTACTTAACGCACTGGCAGGCAAGCTGACCTACAGCAACTACGTAAACGGCGAAAGCAACCTGACCGGTTATGTGAAGATTGCCGACGGCCTGACTGCTTCCTCCGCAGCACTGAAGACCGGCGACATTACCTTCAGCAAAGAGGACGGCAAAGGCAGCTATCCTACCGAAACTCCTGTTGTTCCGCCTAAGACAGAGTTTACTACTGCTCTGACCGGTGACGCTGCAACTGATACCGAATATGTAGGCAACATTCAGGACGGCAAGTATGTATTCGGTGCTAACACTACGATTAACGCTGCAGCTAAAAATGCTGTAGAGGTAAAAGCACCGCTGACCATTGATGCAGGCAACAACCAGCTGGTATTGATGGCTAAACAAGGTGACTATATTAGTGCTGTGCCTCTGTTCAAGCAAGCAGTTGAAGGCACAACCTCCATCAAGGCTGACAAGCTGGTAATCAAGAACTGTACGAATGACTTCAAAGAACGTTCCGGTATGGAAGTAACTAAGGGTAATGTTGATATCAATGCTGATGTTGACATGAAGCTTTCTTCTATGTCTAATGCTTATGGCATTTATGTAAAAGCTAACGGCAGCAGCGTTGCTATCCATGGTGATTTAAACTTAGCTGATAGTGAACAGTTTGACAGCATCAACGGCTTGTATGTAGAAAATGCCGTTGATTATGGTGCCAAAACTTCTGCTATTACTGTAGACGGCAAGGCTGACATCAACCTTCATAACGGTAATGCGATTACTGCTATCAGAAACGGCTCTACTGTTTCTGTCGGCGGTGGCAATATTAAAATTGTGAAGAACAACAGCAAGGAATTCTACGCTCTGCAATCTGATGGCGGCGTTGTGAATGTCAACATGAATGCAGATAAGAATGCAGCAGGCACTGCTACTACCGTAATTGAAGGCAACATCAGTGCTTATGGAGAAAAAGCTAATAAAGCTTTCGATATGGATGTTACCGACAGCATTATCAATATCGGTTTGGCTGACAAGCAATCTTCCTGGACAGGTACAGCTTTTGCAAAGGATCTTGGTACCAGCGGCTTCCCGTTCAAGGGTATCGTTAATCTGTATCTTGCTAACGGCGCAACCTGGAACAATGAGGCATGGGGCAAAACCAATGCAGCATTTGAAGGCAGCCATGTAGCTAAGCTGGCAGGCGGTGCAAGCGCAGCTGCTGCAGGCAACATCTTCCAAAAGGACAGCAATAACCTGACCATTGATAATTACAGCGGCAACACTAATATCTTCTATGCACATACCGGCAATGGTGAAAACGCAAGCAACTACGCAGCAGGCGACACCATTATCAAGAGTGCGGCAGCAGGCTCCGCAGTTAGCCTGATTACCGACAGCACCGGCATTGCTATGGAAAATGATGCCAGCGTTGCCAACGTCTTGAACGCACTGGCAGGCAAGCTGACCTACAGCAATTTTGTGAACGGTGAAAACAACCTGAACGGTTCTGTTAAGATCGCTGCCGGCCTGACCGCAAGCGACAAAATCATGAAGGTTGATACCATTAAATTCAATAAGGATACCGGTAAGGGCTACACCAAAGAAGAAACTGTAAATCCGGGCGGTGGTGAAAAGACTACCTTTACCGATGCTATCACCGGTGAAAAGCAGGGCGTATTCAGCGCAGTACAGCAGGAGGACCTGTCCTATGTATTTGCTGAGGACGCAAGCATTAATATCAACCAGATGACTCATAAGGAAAAGGATCCGGATTGGGAAGGCTCCTTCATCATCAGCGGTGCGGCTGTACAGAACGCTGCAGGCGTTGAAAATCTGGTAATCAATGCTGCAGACAAGACTCTGAAGCTGAACGTAGCTCTGGACAGCAAGACTGTTCCGCCTGATAAGAATGCAGGTATTCTGAACAACAGAATTCCGCTGCGCGGTGTTGACAACAGCATTGCAGGCAGCAAAACAAGCATTACTGCAGGCACTCTGGATATCAACATTGATAATACCTACAGCCGTAAGACCAGCAGCGGCAACCCACTGATCGGCGAAGGCAGCGCAATCGGCATTTATGCTAAGAGCGCAGGCGAGAAGGCTGTTGTAGAGGTTACCGGCAATACCGCTATTAAGGCTCACGGCTATAACAATGTTTACGGCGTTAACGCTAACGGCAATGCCGAAATTAAGCTGCACGGCGATCTGACCATGGCTAAGGACGGCGAAGACTGGGCTATTGATAACGTTATCAAAGGACAGAACACTACTACCTTGGGCGAATCCTCCTGGAGAAATATTGCCGGCATCAACGCTAACGGCGCAGGTGCAAGCGTAACCGTTGACGGCAAGACTACTATCGCAGCTCATGGCTCCGGTGTAGTAGCAGCAGACGGTGCAACTGTTAACCTGGGCGCTGCCGATATCGAGGTTAAGAACAACAGCGACGAGGCAGGCTATGGCTTCCATGCTTTGGGCGCAGCTCTGGGTACCGTTAATGTTGGCGGCGAGGGCAAGACCGTTACCGTTAAGGGTAATGCAGGTCTCTTCGGCAAACAAGGCCAGAAATTTGCGAGCGACAGCAAGGAATCTGTTATCAACCTGAAGCTGACCACCGAGGATTCCGCATGGACCGGCGTTGCATACAAACATTTCGATGCAGAAAAAGATGCAGGTCTGAGCGGTTCCATGAACCTGACTCTGGCAAACGGTGCTTCCTGGAATAACGAGAAGTATGGTTATGTATACGGCGATTCCGAATGGGAGAAATATAAATTCACCGGCAGTGAAATCGCTGACTTCGTTGGCGGTGCAAGCGAAGCTAAAGCAGGTAACATCTTCCAGAAGGATGCGAACAGCCTGACCATCGACAACTATAGCGGCAACACCAACATCTTCTACGCACACACCGGCAACGGTGAAGCAGCTGACAACTACGCAGCAGGCAACACTGTTATCAAGCATGCGGCAACAGGCTCTGTAGTATCCATGATTACCGACAACACCGGTATTGCAATGGACAACCAAGCCAGCGTTAACAACGTACTGAACGCACTGGCAGGCAAGCTGACATACAGCAACTTCGTAAACGGTGAGAAGAACCTGACCGGTTTCGTGAAGATTGCCGACGGCCTGACTGCTTCTTCCGCAGCACTGAAGACCGGCGATATCACCTTCAATGAAGCAGATGGTAAGGGCGGCTTCGTATCCGCTCCTGTAATTCCGGACCATCAGGTGACGACCTCCTTCACCACCACTCTGACCGGTGACAAGGAGCAAGACGAAGAATACCTGCTGGGCGGCGTAATCGCTGCAGACGGTACCTATAAATTTACCGAAACAAGCGATATTACCGCAGTAAGCGCAATTAATACCGCAAAAGACCTGAAGATTGATGCAACCGGCAAAACTCTGACCGTGAATACCGCAGGTACCGACAGCGCAGCAATCACGGTTCTTAACGATGGCGGCTCCAAGGTAGATATTAAGGCTGACAAGCTGGTTATCAAATCCAGCTCTGAATACGCAGGCAAAAACTCCGGCATTTATGCAGGTGACTGGAAGACTACCAGAAAGAATGTTAACATTACTGCTGATGTAGATATTACTGCAACCAACACCGTAGGCAACAACAACTATGTATATGGTGTTCTGGCATCTAAAGCCGACATTACTGTAAACGGCAGCCTGAAGGCTAATATTGACGGCGGCAAGGGCGGCTATGACCATACCTCTGTTTCCGCACTTATTGCACAAGGCAGCTCCTACAGAAAATATGCAAGCACGATTACCGTTAACGGTGATGTAGATATTACTGCGAACGGCAACGGTCTGCATGCTAACAATAACGGTGCTGTTGTAACCGTAAACGGCGGCGGTGCGATTACCATTAACGACAGCAGTGCTAAGGGCGGTTATGCTGCATTGCGTGCAGGCAACGGTACCATTAACATGAACGTTGCTCTGGAAAACGGCAAAGCAACCGGCGGCCTGGGCAAGGACGTTGCAATTAAGGGCAACCTGGCAGCAATTAAAGCCGGTGACCAAACAGCATCTGTTATCAACCTGGCATTGGATACTGCTAAATCCTCTCTGGAGGGCGTATCCTACATGAGCGAGGGCAACGGCCAAATCAACCTGTGGCTGCAAAACGGTGCAAGCTGGACTAACGAAGTACACGGCTCTGCCGAAAAGGATTGGAAGGGCAATAGCTTATTCAACGGCAGCCATGTAACCAACTTTGCAGGTGGTGCAAGCGATGCTAAAGCAGGCAACATCTTCCAGAAGGATGCTAACAGCCTGACCATCGACAACTACAGCGGCAACACCAACATCTTCTACGCACATACCGGCAACGGTGAAGCAGCTGAAAACTACGCAGCAGGCGACACTGTTATCAAGCATGCGGCAGAAGGCTCTGTAGTATCCATGATTACCGATAACAGCGGCATTGCAATGGATAACGCATACAGCGTAGCTAACGTACTGAATGCTTTGGCAGGCAAGCTGACCTACAGCAACTTCGTAAACGGTGAGAAGAACCTGACCGGTTATGTGAAGATTGCCGACGGCCTGACTGCAAGCAGCAAGGCTATGCAGACCGGCGATATCTCCTTCAGCGCCGAAGACGGTAAAGGCAGCCTGAAGGATGGTTCTCTGAAGCCTGGATTCACCTATCCGGAAACCCAAAAACCGGGCAGCAATGTAATCAACCAGGGCATTACCGGTAACGCTAAGGATGATTACCAGCTGAAGATGGACGGCATCCTGAAGGAAGACGGCTCTTATGTATTCACTCAGGATCCGACAAAGATTGAGGTTAAAGAAGGCGCAGCAGTAGGTGCAACCGATAAAGACATCGTAATCGACACCACCAAGGCTAAGCTGGAGCTGAAGGGCGAAACCGGCATCAATGCTGAAGGCGCAAACGTTACTGTTAATGGTAACACCAGCATCAGCGGTGCAACCGGCATCAATGCAGCAAACGGCAATGTAACCCTGAACGGCAGCACTGTTATCAGCGGCACCGATGCGGCAATCAACGCAGGTGCAGATGCTAACGTAGTTGTTAACGGCAACAACAGCGCACTGACTGTTAACGGCAGCATCAATGCTGACGGCGGCAACATTACCGTAGACAGCGGCAAAGCAACCGGCACTATTAAAGGCGATATCAATGCAGCAAACGGCGGCAGCGTAGTAATCAACCTGACCGAAAAGGGCTCCACGCTGACCGGCGGCTACAATGTAGACGGCGACAGCAGCATTGCTCTGGGGCTGGCAAACGGTGCAACCTGGAAGCTGACTGACGGCGAAGAAGCTGCAGGCATGTCCCTGCTGAGAATGGCTAAGGGTGCAGCTGATGCAGGCCTGACCATCAACGGCGGCAAGACCGAGGCTGAAAAAGGCTTCCTTGACATGACCAAGAGAACCAAAACTCTGGACATCGCTCATTACAGCGGTTGGGAAACCGTTATCTATGACCATGAGGGTAAAGGTGACAAGGTTGAGGACTACAAGTCCGGCGATACCGTTATTGCTAAGGCTGACAAGGGCTCCGGCGTAATTCTGTCCACCGACGGCAGCGGCATTACCATGACCGATAAGAAAGCTGTTGAAGCAACCTTGAAGGCATTGGCACAGAAGGTTACCTATAAGGATCATGCCGCAAACGGCGAAAATCTGAGCGGTAAGGTACAGATTGCCGAAGGACTGACCTCCTCCAGCGTAAGCAAGAACCTGGGCACCATCCACTGGGATGAAAACGGCAAGGGCCAATATGATCTGGACAGTGTAAACTGGTCTCAGATCATCGAAGGCGATTACGAAACCTTTGTTATGAAGGGCGTAAGAAGTGCAGCAACAACCTCTCTGCACACCTGGCGTGACAACATGCAGGATACCTACACCGGTGCAGACTTGGCTGATGAAGACGGCATGTTCGCAAAAGCACTGGGCGGCAAGACCAGCTCCGACGTTAAGGGCCTGAAGGACAGCAACACCTACTACGGTGTACAGGTTGGCTACGACAAGGCTGCAGCAAACGGCTGGCACACCGGCGTGGCATTCGACTACCGCAACGGCGATTCCAACTATCTGCTGGGCGGCAAGGGTGACAACCAGATGTACAGCCTGGGCGTATACGGCGTGAAGAACTTCGAAAACGACGCCTTCTTCCGCGTTGCAGCGAAGGTTGGCCGTGTTGAGAACGAATATGACGTATACAACGAAATCCGCAGCCTGAAGCTGAACGGCGATTACAAAGCCAATGCTTACGGCCTGACCATGGAATACGGCAAGACATTCGGTGATGAAGAAGCATACTTCACTCCGAAAGCACAGCTGACCTGGTCTCAGGTAGGTGCTAAGGATTACACTGCTCATACCGACAACGCAACCATGCAGATTTCTCAGGACAGCTACAGCAGCTTCGTTGGCAGACTGGGCTTTGAAGCAGGCGTGAAGAGCGAAAAAGGCCGCGTATATGCAGGTCTGTTCGCAGCACACGAGTTTAACGGCGACATAAGCGCAAGCTACTTTGCAAACGATGGCGACAGAAAACACACCAGCTTCGACGGTGAAGAAACCTGGATGGAAATGAAGCTCGGCGGCAGCTATGACTTCAGCAAGACTGCTCATCTGTATGCAGATATTGCTAAGGACTTCAACGGCAACTTCGAACGCAAGTGGAAGATGAACGTTGGTCTCCGTTTCGAGTTCTAATAGGCTGATTAAGCTCTCGCATATTTTTCATACTCCGCTGCAGTGCTGCCTTGTGCAGCGCTGCGGCAACCTCAAAAAACTTATAAACGACAATATACGTGCTGCATATCTGCTGTAAGGCGGATATGCAGCACATTTTTTTTGAGAGCTTCTTATATTTGTATTATCGGTGATTTCTGCGGATTTTCTGATTCGAGCCGATGTTTATACTGATTTCTTGCTTGCTGTGCTATAATGCAAATATATTTGACTGCTACTTGACGTTTAATAACACATGTGGTAGACTCTAAGTGATATATATTTTCAATAAAAGAGAAAATATAATTAATGCACCCTGATTAAAATACAAATGACTAAAAGAGAAGCTGATGCTACTTTTGCGTCGTTAAATTTAATAGGTAGATTGTATAATCAACTTGAACAAAAAATAAAATAAAAAATCCACAGTGG
>ERZ779890.1483-NODE-1483-length-24065-cov-3.760475_pt1 | contig 24065 bp, 16 predicted proteins | sample MGYA00511553_ERZ779890 | MGnify/ENA primary metagenome ERZ779890 (study PRJEB29588, sample SAMEA2152064) | human gut metagenome | biome: human gut; feature: human-associated habitat; material: faeces | place: Denmark | collected 2008/2010 ... | reverse complement strand
CAAGTTGACTTCTGTTGTATCAGAGGATATCACTAATGTTATTTTTAATTGTACAAAGTTTCGCTTGTTTGTTTTATCCAGCGAGAAGTGTGGAGAAAAATTTGAAGCTACATTTCAATTTTCTGCACCTTTCACTACATCTTCAGATTGGGATGCTTGCGTTAATTTTTGTTATAATGGAACTGACCGTGATTTTATAGAAAAGTTTCAAAATTACGCAAACACATTTAGCGTAGAGGAATATGTATCTGTTTGTCGAAAACACTTCACGGCATGTTGGATTAAAAATACTTTGACTACGATAGCTGAGAATCTGCAAAGCCTGCTCCCAAAAGATGTATCGCAGGAAACAACACAGCCGGAAGTCACAGAGAAAGCACCAAAGACAGACCAGTGGAACTATGTTGACGAGGTTGGAAAGCCAACGGAACCCGGAATCTACATTGTTACACTTATCTATTCCGAGTGCGAACATGGTGAGCGCACTGGCAGAAAGGTCGCAAAGATTGACAGTAGAGATCTTGTTGATCTGGACAAGAACCCATCTCTTGTAGTGTGGGCGATGTCTAACGAGCCAAAGACAGGTCTTGCTTGGTTAGACGAGACAGGCGATGGACTCGATGCGAGAGTCTATGCCTGGTTGCCGAAGCAAAAGCCGTCAGCACCAAAGCTTCCAGAAGGAGTTGTGCTTGATGAATGATCACTAAGAAAGGAGAGTGCGGGGACCGCTACAATGCGGTTCTCGCAGATTGTCATTATGAAAAATGAAGAGACAAAGTTGCGCCTTTTGCGGTATGCGCAAAAGGGCGCAGGTAATATTATCCTGTACGGCCAACCGGGGCTGGGACAGGAAACTCTTGTAAGAAAGGCGGTGCATGGATATACATGTATTGGGGACCACTCAGAAAATTGTACCTGTAAGGCATGTCAGAGTACGATTGATAAGAATCCAGATGTACTTTGGATCAAAGCAAAGAAGGCTTCGCTTTCAGTTGATGAATTATCACCTATTGAAACCTTTACTGAGTGCTATCCGGTAATCAGCAAGACACGAGTAATCGTGCTTGAAGGGATCGAAACTGCATCTGAACAGGCAGAAAATATGATCCTTAAAAGCATGGAAGACGGGAATGTGGTACGCTATGTATGTATTGCCTATGCCAATAAGGTTCGGGCAACCATAGCAAGTCGGTGTACTCCGTACACGTTAGTTCCGCTATCTTTGCCGGAATTCTCGCAAGAAATGGCATCAAAGTTAGTTAGTGAAGATGAGAAGCACTTCTGGTATTGTGCCAGTGGTGGTTGTCCGGGAAAGATGGACAAGATCAGTGCAGAGGGAAAGACAGCTCTGTATCGTGCTACTTATCAGGCATATTGTAGTAATGATTTGAAAGCCCTGCTTGAAGCATTAGGGCTGTTCAGAGAAAAGGACAGAAACAGCATTTATCAAAAGAACCGTGATGAAATTCACGGTGTTTTGACGATGCTGTTGACGACAGCATATGCAATGGTAACAAGCGAAATTCCGTCGGCTTACACATTAGATGCGCTGCTGTATCAGATTAGACTATTAGGAAAGGAAAAAGAGGAGTGCAAGAACCCCGGCTATATGCAGAGCCAGTTATTAAATGCGATGCTCCTCATGGTGAAATAAATGTTATATAACGAAATTAGACCCGTCAAATTAGCAGAGGTAGTCGGCCAGCCGCAGGTAACAGGGGTGTTGGCTGCGCAGGAAAAGTCGGGAAAGTTCAGCAACACTTACTTATTTGTAGGTGTGCGTGGAACTGGAAAGACAACGTCTGCAAGAATTCTTGCACGTGCAATGAATTGCACAAATAAGGATGCAAACGGTGAACCGTGTGGTTGCTGTCCAAATTGCCAATCAATCATGAACGGGACTAACCCAGACGTAATTGAGCTGGATGCGGCAAGAAACAGATCTGTTGAGGATGCAAGAAAGTTAATTGAACAGACGCAGTATGCACCACAGGTTGGAAAGTGGAAAGTGTTTATCATCGATGAGGTCCATATGTTTTCGACAGAAGCATTCAACTCGTTACTGAAAACACTGGAAGACCCGCCTCAGTACTGCACGTTTATCCTCTGCACCACAGAAGAATATCGCGTACCGGCAACTATTATCTCTCGATGCCAAAAGTTTAACTTCGGTACCGTAGACAATGATACCATTGCAAATCTTTTGGCAGAAACCTTGGATAACAAAGGGGTATCCTATCAATTAACTGCAATGATTCTAATTGCAATTGCGGCCAGAGGCTCGGTTCGTGATGCCATTTCCATTTTGGACAAGTGCCTGTCAGATGCAGGTGCAGAGGGTATCACCGAGGATCTGGTTCGCGAGCTTCAAGGAATTCCGCAGGAAACGGAAGTCTTTGAACTGCTGCATGGATTGGCAAAAAAAGACACTGCCGCAGTGGTATCTTCCGTTCAGCTGATGGAGCATAAAGGATATGCTCCTGGTCAGATCGTGTTAAACGCACAAGAGATTCTGGCTGACTGTATCCGATACTACAGTTTAGGGCTGGATGGTGTATACAACATTCCGTCATATCAAGAAACGCTGCAAAACCTCTGCCAGCTGATGGACGAGGAGACAGCAATTTCTTGTATGGCAGTTTTTGTAGAAGCCAAAAAGGAAATTGCAGACATTGCGCCATACACCAGCCTGATGGCGCGAATGGTATTCTATCTGTCTGAGTCTCAAAAAGTAAGTAAGCTTGACGAGACACTGAAAAAGGCAGAGGCGCAACTAGCAGAAGTCAACAAACTGCTAGAGCAGGCGAAAAAGGAGCTTGTTACAACAAAGGCACAGTTGAATCAGCCGAAGGCAGAGGCAACCAAAACCGAGGAAACAAGATTTGATAATCCCATGCCAGAAAAACCAGAAACAGTTGAGGTGGAACCTTCTGAATCTGAGGTCATTGAAACAGCAAAACCAGTTTTCGATGAAGTTGAAGAGGACGAGAGTGAGTTTTCGTCTTTTGATGATGGATTTGAAACGCTTGATGAAGAGGGGGCAGTAGACATCAATTCTCTGTTTGGATGTGAAGGAAATCAAGTGCCTTCCAAAAGAACAAGCTCCGAAAGAAACTCTGGAGGAGCTGATCCAGAAGCAAATGGAGATGGAGAAGAATATTCAGGAGAAGATGAAGGAGAATCTGGATTCGACGACTTCTTCAATTGGTGACGCGTTGTGGGAACTTTACGATCTATGTGATCAGTATTGGAAAGATGATGCAGTTCCACTCCTTCGTAAAAAATTGCAATGCATAGAGGAAAGTGGCAAAAGCATAGATATTCAGAGCTGTTTTCATTCGTTTGATAGAGGGTGCGATGTTGAATGGAATGACCTTTTCTTTTTCGAAGTGGAAAATTTCTTGTGGCATAGAGCTAGTTTACTCGAAGACGAAATTTGTTCCTTCATGGAAGGAAATGGTTTACAGTTTCCTTCATTTCGCAAACCTTTTAATGGAAATGGATTCCAAATTGTTTCAAATGAAAAATTATCAATTACGATTAAAGACTGCTCAAAAGCTGTATCGTTTATTAACGGGGCAAAAAATATATCAGAGATCAATCAAGATAATATAACTTTGCTAGTAGTAGCTGCTATATTATCTAAGCCTGTAATATTCACGGCAGCGATTATTGATGAAAAACCAATTGACGACTATGATTAGCATCTAAGTAGACTCGGCAGTGTTAAAACTGTCGGGTCTATTTTTTTGCCAAAAAATGCCAGAAAGCTTTGTATTATATGGCTTTTTGTGATATACTAATTTTGAATGACGCGCTTTAAAAGAACACAAATAAACCCACATTATTATCAGTGGGCTAAACATACCAATCTTGTATATGTACTATACCATAGATAAGTGTTATTTGCAAGAGAAAAGTGGAAAATTTAGTGACTTTTAGCAGAGGTAGTATGAAATTTACAGCATAGGTACTTCAACATTGATTCTGTTACTAGAAGCAAACGGTAAGCGTTCTGTCAACAAAAATGAGAATGGTATGGCAATAGATTTTTGTAGAAAATTTATAGAAAATGAATCCTCTGCCAAAAATCTATTGCTATACCGAACAGGAGAGAATCATGACGAGTTTAGACATTGTTTTTGGATACGATGCGACAAGCATTTGTGAGCGCATGACAGCTTTACTTGCCGCGCGAGATTTTGAATTGATTCCGCACTATTGTGGATCAAAGATAGGGCTGATGGAATATCTGGCCAGCCGAAAAAAGTGTGACTGGCTCATTCTTCCAGAACGTATGCCATCCGGCCCATATAAAGCAAGCGATTTGGTTTGGCTGCATGAGGAATATAACGTCAATATTATTCCGCTGTTAACAACTGAACGGATTGGAACCGACTACATGAGGGATCTTTACTGCGGTGGTATTTTAACAGCTGAATTTCCTGGCAGAGTTACAGAAAGCCAGTTGCCAGATGTGCTTGTTACATTGATTCTAAGAGGTCGAAGTCATGAGACCGCAAAGGTCTACTATCGCGTGGCGGATGTTAAATAAGTTACTTTGGGGGAAGAAAAAATGCAAAAAACAAAAAGTATCTTGTACGGATTTCATGATGATGATTTGGAATCCTTCATCAAACGTGCATTGCAAGCGCAAGGGTATGAAGTGGTGTCAACCGTTAAATATGGTATTTCGTCTATCGTACAGTATGCAGCTGACAATCCAATTGATGCGATCATCATGCGTTGCAATACCATGTCGGAACTGGAGAAGGCGAGAGATTTAAGAGATTTGAATGCAACACTGATTTTACTGGTGACTGCCGGAATGCGCGGGACACCGGAAATAGAGGAAGCTCTTTCCTCTGGACTAAACAATATTGTATTTGCAGGGCTTCGCTCTCATTCAAAGAACCTACGAACGGAAATTGTGGATATTATCCGCGAAGAGCGTTCACAAAAACAGGCAAGAGTCTATTATGGATTCGCACCATTGGAACGTCCTGCATGCTTCAGTGGAGAGCTTTCTATCAAGAATGAACAACAATTACTGATGCTGTACGAATACCTTCTTGACAAGACAGATCCCCGTGAACTGGATGTTCGTTTTGAAAAAGTTCTTGGAATGCTTCCGGCAGAGGAACGTAGCGAAATGGCGCGTACTCTTCCTGTTCCGATCAAGTCACTCCTGCGAGATAGTGTTTCCTATCAGCAGGCCATGACACCGGAAAGGAAAAAGAAAGGCGGCTTTTTTCGAAAAAAGCAAGAAGAACCGCAAGAAGATTCTGCAGGAACGGAAGTTGCACTGTCTGGCAGTAGTAACTTAATGGATACGATCAATCAGTTGGTCGAACAATATCACCATCATCAGTTTGGAGAATGGGAAGTGGTTCGTCCGGCAACTGAACAGGAAGAGGGCGAGGAACGTCGTCGCTGCGTATGCGGACACGAAGAAATACGAACAATTCCTCGAACTGCAGCATCAATTCCTCAAAAGGAAGAAGAGGAAATAGTATCATGGGGACCAGAAGAACGTATGGAGCCTACTTGTGAAAAGGCAGGCAGGGTATTCAAAAGAGGCAACGATGGCAACATTCAGATTGTATGCGAGATTCCCCCACTAGGTCACATAGAAGAAACAAAGGCTGAAAAAGAACCTGATTGCGCGCATGAAGGAGTTTTGCTTGTTCGATGTACGCGTTGTGGTAAGGAACTTCGTAGAGAGACAATTCCACCGACCGGGCAACATATCTGGTCTGATTGGACAATTGAAGCTGAGCCAACCTGTAACACAGAAGGGGTTCGTAAGCATCATTGTAATGTATGTGGATTCGAAGAGGAACAAAGCATTTCTACTACTGAACATTCTTATGAAAAAATCATTGGCAAGAAGCCTACTTGCAAGGAAGATGGCTACTATAACTTAAAATGTACTAAGTGCGGCCATCTACAGGAAAATGTTGAATCAATACCGTCAACCGGGCAACATGTCTGGTCTGATTGGCAAGTCGTTAAGGTTGCTACTTGCAAGGAAGATGGCTTAAAGGAACGCTATTGTACTGCATGTGGTGAGAAGGAAGCCGTTTCTTTGCCACAAAAGACACACGAATATCAAAAAATCATTATCAAAAAAGCTGTTTGTCAAAAGGATGGTGTGTATGATCTGGAATGCATTCATTGTGGTGATAGACAGAGGAATGCAGGAACAATTCCTGCACCAAAAGAACATAACTTTGTCAAACGACTGATACGGGTAGCCACTTGTACAAATCCTGGACTTTGCGAAGAGAGATGTTCTATATGTGGATTGGTTCAAAAGGAAGAGATTGCAGCAGCTCATCAGCCACGAGGAAAGGGTGTTTTATTGAAGCAGGCAACTTGTACGGAAGAGGGAACACTTGAAAATATCTGTGCGGTTTGCGGACAGACATATACGGTACCTATTCCATGTAGGCATGCCTATGGAAAATGGGTTCGTATTCAAAGTGGGACAACCTGCGCAGAGCCGGACATTAAAGAAAGAGTTTGTACCATATGCGGAAAGACAGAACAGGAAAAATCACCATCAAACAATTCGCACAACTATGAATGGTTTGTAGAAATGCCTGCAACCTGCGATAAAAACGGACGCGCGATTGAAATCTGTACAACCTGCGGTGCAACCAGAAAGTCAAAAAAGATTCAAGCCTCCGGACATCAGTATGGAGAAATCATTCGAAAAGAAGCCACCTGTACAGAAAGTGGTGAGGTTTATCAGATGTGTAAACGTTGCCAGTACAAAAAGAAGCTTGGTGTATTAGATCCGACCGGACATGACATGTACAAAGAGATTGTCAAAGAGCCTACCTGCCATAAGCCGGGTAAATACCGAATCCTTTGTCGCAACTGTCAGATGGTAACAGAGGAAGGCGAGATTGAATCTCTTGGACATGATTATGGATCTGAGATAATTAAAAAAGAACCAACCTGTACAACACAAGGCGAGGAATATCAGGTATGTAACAGATGTCAGGCAAAGAAGATCTTGCATATTACACCTGAGCTTGGACATAAACCAAAAAAAATTGTTCTTGTGCCGCCATCCTGCTCAGAAAGCGGAAAATACCAAATGATTTGTGAAAGGTGTAGTGAAGCGGTATCGGAAGAAGAAACCATACCAGAGTTAGATCACGATTTTTCTGAATGGACAATTCAAAAGGCAGCTGACTGTGAACATACCGGAGAAAGGGTGCGTACCTGCAAGAAATGCGGAATACAGGAATCTCGGACCATTTCAAAACTGGGTCATGAGTGGGTAGACAAAAAGACATTGCCAACCTGCATTGCAGAGGGACGTTTAGAGCGTGTCTGCATGAGATGTGGAAAGACGGAGCTGGTTGAAACGCTCCCAGTAGCAGGTCATGCATTTGGTAAATGGAAAATGTCAGGCTTTAAGGATACCAGAACCTGCGAGGTTTGCGGAAAGGTCGAAAGTAGGACTGCATACAAGAGGATTGTTGCAGTGGCCGTTTGTGGCGCAGCAATCGTCGGTGTAGCAGGTGTCGCAATCTTTTTAAAAAAATCTGCCTCTTCTGAAGGTTACGATTACATGGATTCAAAGAATGTTGTTCATTCTACAGCGCTGATTGATGAATCTAGGGAATCAGGTGAAACGGTAAGTGACTTTAGCAAGGCTGATTTACAAGTGGCAAATGATGGTAAAGCAACCTCTGCCGCTACTTTAACCTCAGCTGCTTTTGAAGAGGAATCTGAAACTGTGGAAGCGGTAACAGAGACGATAGAAGAAGGATCGGACACACTGGTTCAGGAGACAGACAGTGAGGAAGAAACGATATCGGCTGAAGCTTTTACAGAAGAAGCAAAAGAGGACTCTCAGAAATGGGAATCGACTTTTGAAGAAAGCAGGATAGAGAGCAGCGAATCACAAACAACTGAGTTGGAAATTGAAAGTACACAGCCAGAAAGCATTGAGTTTACATCCGAGGCAGTTATGCCGGAAGAGACAGATTACGGCGCAATTACAAATTTGTTCTTACCGACAACGCTTAAAACACCGGAAACATTGCAGCAGTTACTTACTGACTGGGAGAGTCGAAGAAAACTGCTCCATTGGGATACTGGGATCTTGGGTGACTCCTCTGCCTATCTTGTTTCACAAGCTCAGTTGGAAAAACTTAGTGCCTCTGCTAATGGTGAAATAGCAAATTGGCAGAAAAATGAGCAGAATACTGTAGCGGAAATTATAGAGGAACAGGCATCCGAAGCCGAAGCACTTCCAGAAGCACAGTCAAGTACTTTTGAAAATTAAGGGTGACAAGATATAAGATCACAAAACTAAGCCAAAAGGCAGAGGGAGGTGAAAACATGTTAGGCTTTTTGAAAAAGCGAAAGCTTAAAAAGCTGAATGCACACTTGGACTATATGCTGAAAGAAATTGCAGAGTCCAGATTTTCACCAGTATCATCGAAAGAACTTGCCTGCATCATGGCAGATTACTTCGGTGGCAATGTTACGATCTTTCGTATCGTTGGCACGCTTACCGTGATGGCATCATCCGAGTATTCTGAAACTGACGATGAGAAGGAAAAGCAACAGGAGCTAGAAGATGAACTGGAAACGACTTTTGAAGACTCCGGTAAGAATCTTTTAACAATGGAGCAGCTGTTAAAAGATTCCGTTTTCTTTGAAAAAAGAAAGATTCTTTGGAAAATGCTAAAAACCTACAACATGGATTTCGGCTTGATTACCGTGGAAAATGCAAAGGAGACGGTATTTCCAGAGAAGATCGCATACAATATGTGTCTTTACATCAAGACCTACAACATTGTTCAGGCAAATGACAGAATGATTTACTTTAACAACCTGATTCCATCAAAAGATCGGTTAATTCAGTTAGCCAAAAGCAACGACAGTGCTGTAGCAAGTTCGACATACTGGTGTATGATCAAACTACCAGACCTCACAGATGATACGCGCAGAAAGTGTCTGAAATACATGCGTACTCTGATATCCTCAGACAATCTCTTTTACTACAGTCCAGACGTATTAGTAGTGCTATATGAGGAAGACGCAGAGGATCTTTCCGAGTTTGCGGACAATCTGGTTAATATTCTATATGACCAGTGTGGAATGTCAGCAGGCATCGTTGCAGTCCCTTACAGTGGCAACTACGCTGAGACATTGCTTGTGGCAGAATATCAGTTACAAGATATTGACCCGCTTGAAATGCGTATCATACCAGACGGCAGCCTAAAGAAATATATGCCGAAAAAGGAGATACAGGTGATTCGATATGAGCAGCAACCGGTTACGGCTGAAACGGTCGTTGATAAAACTGTAAGCGATGCCGATGAATCCTACGAGTCGTATCAAACATCGGATGCCGATGAATCCGATGAGCCATATCAAACAACTGATTCAAATGATACTGAAACTGATGTCGATAATGATTGGGATGAATCTGGAAACGGATATCAAGAGCCAGCGAATGCACCATCTTATTATGATGAGAATAATCCAGACGAGGAAGGTTTGCATGAAGAAAACGATGATATTTCTGAGAGTGACAACTTGCAAGCAGATTATGATACACCTCAAGAAGTATATTCAGTGAGTGATGATCCGTATGATTCACAGGTCATGGAACCTCAATACGATGATCATAGCATTTCATTTGACACAGCAGAATCCGTTTCAGAAGATGCGTTCGAATCAGCAGAAACGGCACAGTTTGAAGATGAGGATGTGTCTGGCATAGCGACAGATAGTGCAGGAGAAGAAGGCACTGACTCTATAGATGAATACAGTGCCAGTGAAAAAACCCCTATCGAACCTGTCACAGAGGCAAAGGATCTGAGAAGGCAAGCCAATCGAGCAGCTGCAGACACCAATGCAAAAGCAACCAATACAAAGAAAGAAAGCGAGGGGATGAAGGATGCAGCAGGAAAAGGAAATCCAACAAAAAGCAGCAAGCCAAATATACTTTGGTAAGCAGATTGTATTATCAGTTAGTTTGCTTTCGTTTGTATTGCTATGTGGATGTAGTTCGGCAGATTTAAATTCTGCAATGAATGGTGACTTTGGATTATCTGGTTCTAATTCGTCTGGTACGACAAGTATCGCAGGCATTTCACAGTCAACAGTAAATACGGTTGCCAGTATGATCTTACCACTTTATCAAGCGTTTGATCCGTATGCGACATTGATTGCTCTGGCATCTTTCATCTTGGGTTGCTGTATGCTGTTTTTCTTCCACAACAGCAAGTCAATGAGCAAATTAGCAATCTTTTCTTTTATGATACTGATTCCAGTCATTATGATTGCACTTGATCTTGGTGTGGGTGCCTGGTTGTCAAATTGTTTGTACTAGCTCTGATTCAATTCAAGTTTTAACTGGCAGAGGTTTTAGTTGGCAGAAGGAAAGTTAGTTATGAGAAAAAGGATTCAACTTGCTCTGGCAGGTATGATGTGTTTTCTGCTTACCGGATGCGGTGGTCAAGAGACATACGAGTTTGCCAAAGCAGAAACAGATATGACGGTATACGCTGAGTTAATGAGCGAACTGACACCGCTTCAATTCATTGCGGTGGGCTTTGTGCTATACGTCGCTAAATATGTATTTGTCATTTCAATATTCAGCATTGTACTTGGTTTTGTGATTGTTTTTTCAATTAAAAATAGTCCGCGAATTCGAAAGAATGCCATAACAGGGCTGATCATTGGAGTGCCATTAGTCACGATCTGCCTATATGTGCTTGCAAAAATGATTGCAGCAACGGCAGGAATATAATTGTGATGATATATTAAAAAACTTATTCAAAACAGGAGGTATTACTATGGCAGAGTTAACAACACTCAATCGTTTTTCAACCGAATTGGAAAACAAGGCACTTGATAAGGATGCACTTTTAAAGAAGCAGGAGTTGGCAAACGGCATCCAGAAGAGCGAGGCAGCCGATATTTACTTGAATACTTTGAAGGAAGAGGCAGCAAATCGAGTTGTCTACAAGATGGTATTTACATCCAAGGATATGAATGATGCTCTGGTATACTATGATGCAGACGATGATGTTTCGTTCAAGATGCTTCCAGAAGACTTATATCCAAACGCAGCGGCGAGAAACTTCGCACCAGAGCGTCAGTTAGTACCAGGTGCATTCATCAATCGTGAAATCACTGCAAGAGTAAAAGAGATTGATGTTGAGAATCATATCGTGTACATGGTATACGCATCAGCTGCTGCTACAGCAAGAGTACAGATTAACGAGGAATTGACCAAACTGTTTAACGATGCGAAGAAGGACGGTACGACAGCGCGAGTTGAGAAGGTTGCAGGTGTCATTATGCGTGTATATCCGAGATATGCAATTGTTAACATCGTTAATAAGGGCGTTATCGGTTTTGTCCATATTTCAAACTGGTCTGATGATTACACCAGAGACATGACATATATCATGAATCCGGGTGATACCTACACATTTGATATTATCGACATGACGCAGAGGGGTGTTGGCAGAACCTTCCAGCTCGATCATAAGCCATATTCTGTTTCACCATGGAGCATGATTCCGGCTGATGTTGATTTGAGAAATATTACCATTCCGGTGCGTTGCACGATTGTAGACGTTGGTAAGCGTACATGGTATGGTACAGTTGCTGAGGCTTCAACTCCTCTGCCGAAGGGCATGGAGCTGTTTGGACGCTATAAGAGCGGCGAGAATGCCATCATCCCGCAGGTTGGTCAGGTCTATCTAAGTACGGTAGCCCAGTATAATCGCGAAACAAAATCAATTGCAATAGCACTCTATCGTGCTGTTCGAGATACGAATGTCAAGATCGGAAAGCCGGTACCGGTTCGATAAAAATGTCAGAAAGGGGGAACGGGGTTATAGAGCTTGTCAGGATCTGTTTGATATTCAAACTGGATATTTCAGGCAGAGGCTAAAATGGTAAGCTCTCCCCGTCTGCAGTGACGGGGACCCTTGATTTCTATGGAGAATACGAAAGATTCTTTAAAATCAGAGGCGGCCACTTTGCAAACAGCTACGAAATTCTCCTTTAAAAAAGGGTTTGCGGCTCAGATTGAGACATTTTCTACGGCATACTATGACGTGAAAGTCGAGCCATGCGATAATGTAATTAAATACAGCGATATGGTTCGGATTAAGAATGTGGAGTTCCATGAAACAGACAATGGGGAGTATATGGTGGATGGAGATGTCACTGGATATCCGCTTGAATCAGAGGTGTCCAGATCGGATGATCCTGATAGTTTAAATCCCTATGTAGACTCTCAGCTGTTACGGGCTATTTGGTTCTTGAAATATGCAACTGTAAGGCAATGTATGTATGTGATACACAAATCAAAAGAGTGCAATCCAAAGCTTTGCGTACCAAAAGATCCAAATTATGAGTATGTTAAAAAAAGGCTTACATGGTTAGCAAAAGAAGGGCTCCTTTGGAAATACAAAATCGTGGATCACAATGATAAAAGAAATGTACTGAGCGCCTATTCGCTTAAAGAAGCTGGGGTAGCATTTCTTAACAGTGTATCAATTAGCATATACAAGTCATATCCATTCACATCAGCAGCTATTCCAAATGAGATACTAGGTCGTCTGAGCGAAAACGAGATCATTAGAAGGATCTGTACCTCTGCACGGTTTGAATCCTTTGAGAAGCCGCATCTTGTACATAACGACACCTATGTAAAAGAGCAGACCTACGATACCCGCTTCGACATCGACTACAATATTGTCCTTAAAGTTCCTGATAGTTCTGATCCTTCAAAACAAGCCAAATTAAATCTGATGGTCCAGTTTGTGCCAGACCCGAAGGCAAGAGCAGCAGTTGATGAAGAGGGTGAGGTAAACAAGTACTACAAGATCTTAGCAAACATATCGAAGGAATTCCTCGTAATCAAAGAGGGAAAGGTCAAAAAGAAGGGCGAGGCTAAAATCCTTTTTGTATGCGAAACAAAAGATGCTGCAGTTAGTATGCGTGAGGCATTATGCGATATACAAACAAAGAATACTGCCGAATATTATGACAGCCATTGTCTAAAGTACATGTTTACAACAGAAAAGCTTGCCGTCTACGCAGAGAATTTTGAAAGACAACCATTTACAACTGGTATCTTCAACATCACTCCATTTTACCCTGAAGAAGAGGTGCTTAAAGATGGAAAGCCAGTACTTGGGCCAGATGGAAAGCCATTAAAAAGACCTGGTTCTAAGAAAAAATACAGATATGTCGCTGCTTCGAAAATTTTTTGAAAGGATTTTTTTGAATGGATAAAAAACGCTTCTTTACCAGTGGTCAGATAGCTGGTATTGTAATATGTATATTACTTGGTGTAGCTTGCACAGTTGGTCTTGTTGCTGCACAGATTGCAAAGGCATCCATGCCGATAGATATTGTCATTCCTGAGAGTGGGTTAAGCGACTCTATATTTGATGCACAGAATGGAGTGTATGAGGCAGATGCTGACTTTTCGATAGAACATCAATTTGAGCATTTAAGTGATGTGGTGGATGTGCCGGATCGTCAGTCAGCCACCATGGGAAACGGTACTTTTTGGAAAATTGCGGATGGATTCTACATCTACATTTCCGAAGGGAAACGTGCCAGTTTCGCAGAATCTGTCTTTTCTGAGACAGCACCAATTCTACTTACTGGGGCTGGAAGTAAGGATGCAAGTGGTGAGCTAGTTAAGTCGGATCGAGGTTATCTGAATGGTCGAGAGTTTAATTATGTGGTTTTCGATGTATCATGCAGTGTGGATGATAAAACAAAAGAAGCATATATTATCGGTTATTTGTATGAGGACAGTGAGAGTGGATATTCGACACTTCTAGCTTGCGTCACAGAAGACATCAGCTCGTCAGGACTTCTTAATGCACAGATCATTGCGCAGAAGGAAGCAACCTTACTTCATGCAAAACAGGAGAAAGATTGACGTACTCCCACGGTTTTAACCGTGGGCTTTCCCACCCGATCATTGTAAGAGAAAATAGCCTATTTTGAGAAAAATAGGCTATTTTCCTATTGCAAAGTTTAAAAATCTGTGCTATCTTATAGTCATAAGATGACGATGACGAATTATATGGAAAGAGAAGCAGACGCTTGCTTTTCTAATTGGCAAATCCCGGAATTAGCTGGGTTTGTTTTCTACACTCTTTTTAGGTGCAGATATGTGAGGAGTCTAGTTATTTATTTTAAGTATAAGCACTAGGAATCGACGGATTTCGAGTGCTTTTTTTGTTGCTCAAAATTGTAAAAAAAGAAGTTGGGAATGCGGATGCTCTATAGAAGCATCTTCATTGAAGGCTTCAAAAAATTTTTTAAAGTCGCTAAGAACGGCAGAAGGAGAATTATAGAGAAAGATCGTAACTCGTAACCTGTTGTTTTGGGCACTGGCATTCTGTCGGTGTCTAGGTTGTTAAAAAAGAGAGGTGAGCTGCAGAGCGGCTTGCCTCGTATTTGTTTAAAGGGCAGAGGCCCGGAAGGAGAAGAATTATGGTTAGCAATGAAGTATATGTAGCAATTGTTGAGGCAAAGGAACAGGTCTCAGACCTGTTCGAAATTCACGGTGACTTAATGTCGTCAGTAGAGGATGTGTACACTCTTGTGTACAGACTCCTCATTGATAGGGAGATGAAGATTGCGAAACGCCTCGCCGTGCTGACGGTACTTAGCACTGGAAGTATCAACGGCCCGTTCTCTGGCCAGTTTATGATGCCGTCTACAGCGGCATGTTGCGAGGAGTTTCGTCGCATCAAGGCGGAGTTCCGAAAGGGATTCGCGTCTGTTGTTGTTTACGACAGCAACAATAATAATGTAACGGCAATTGCTCGAGTGTCTAAGCAGGGCAGGGTCACCCTTGAGGTGTACCCAGTATTTTGTAAAGGTCACACGAAGCATCAAAAGTCGTACCTGCATAAGCAGGAATTCGGATGGCTGACACCATCCATGCGCCTGATCTAAAAAACGATGGGGCAAGCTCCTCATCCAGATGAGGGGCTTGTAATTGCAAATAGCAGTAAGAGAGAATAGGCAAACTGTAAAACAGTTTGCCTATTTTTTGTTGGTAACAGATTGGTTAGGGCATCCTCTGCCCAGAAGGAGAAAATATGAATATTATTGAAAAAATTGAAAAAATTGTTGCTTGGTTCATGAGCTGGGCAGTGTGGAATCCTACATTTGCGGCAGAGTCCATAAAACGTAGTGTATCTACGTTGAAAAATTTTGGGGAAAACACAGTGAACTTCTGGAAAGAGTTTCTCCAGATGGTGTCAAATAATGCATGGCTGAGTTGCTTAGGAACAATATTGGCTATGCTAGCATTACTACTGTTAATCATTATGTTAATGATTAGCGTAGTAGTATTTGCGCTAATCATTTTAATATATTTAACGCCTATCGGCGTTCTTTCAGCGTGGTTGTTGGGCTACGGCCTATTAAAAGCGATTAAGAATGACACATTTGGAAATGTAAGAAGGTTTTTCCATCGAGTCTCATGGGCGTTTCAGACGACATGGAGAGAAGAAAATACAAAAAAAAGAAGGGAGAAGAAAAAGAAACAGTTCCGCGTCATTGAAGGCGGACGTAAGGCTTCGTAAATGTTGTATAGGCGGTTTTGCGAAACCGCCTAGATACAAGAAAAACACCTGTGGTGGAGAGCAATATGCTCTTAGCTACAGGTGTTTTTTTTGCACAAGTGCAAAATTATATGAACAAAACTATTGACCTTTTTATAAAAATGTGATATTATGGACTTGCAAGGCAAATATACAGAACTAAAGTTAATACAGTGCTTTATTTGTATAATAAGCAGCCTAAATTTTCTCAAAAAAATACAAGCTTTTAATTTTTTACTTTAAATTGTATACACAATTTAAAGAGTGGTGTATGCCTTCTTTCTGCGTTCGGCGTCCATAGCTGTATAGTGCTGGACCGTTACATCGACGGATTTGTGGTTCAATCCGGCAGATACCAGATAGATGTCGTTAGTTTCGTCATACAAAGCAGTCGCATACGATGCTCGTAGTTTGTGTGGACTAATTTTGTCGTTAGATGCAGACAAATCCAAGGCATATTTCTTAACCATTCTTTGAATACCAGCAATACTCATTCTCTTACGTTGGAGAGACAAGAAGAAGGCTTCTTCGTGACCAGCGAGGGGAATGATTTTTTTTCGAACTTCGTAATACGCTAGTAGTGCATCATACACTGATTTACTCATGTCAATAGGTTGCTGATTTTTATCACTGTAACCTTTACGCCGTACTTTGAATTGACGTTTTTCAAAATCAACATCACACATCCTGATTCCAGCACATTCAGAAACACGAATACCTGTTTTGAGAAAGAGTGTGACAATAGCTTCATCGCGTAGGCGTGTTTTTTTGTGATAACTTTTTCTATGCCTGGTCAAATTCTTACCTGTTGCAACCACATCCTGTAATTCATCCATATCTTTTCGCGGCAAATGTACAATGTCTAGCTGCTCCTTGGTGCGAGGTTTCATAGATTTTCGCATTGGATTCTTGTCAATCAGTTCTGAATCTTCAAGGAAAGAAAATAGGCAATTCAAAACAGTCACGGTTTTTTGAACCGATGCTGTAGCATATCGACGCTCGTTGATCAAGTAGGCAATATATTCGTTGATGTCTTGTGGACGAAGTTGATTTACCGCGTCCTTGCTGACTTTGTTGGTAAGCTTGCCATTTAAAGCTGGATTGTTTTGGACGAAGTATTCAAAAAATTGAACTATATTGTAACAGTAATCGGATTGCGTCTCAATTGATTTTGTAGCCAATGATACTATGTATTCATTAACGAATGATGGTAACTTTTTCCTATATTTTTCTAATTTCGTGTAATATTTGTTGTATTGGTCTTGTCGAAAATCAGCCATGCAGAACCTCCCTTAATTTTTGATAAAAATTGTCTAACTATAAATCTATTATATGCCAAAATCGAGGAAAAAACAACAACTATCAATATAATTACAATTATAGCTAATCTTGTGGCTAGATTTTAGGAGCAAAACGACACACTTGGGGGAGGAGTCAATATGCTTATCATTTGCAAAAAATATCCCCTTGCCGGCTTGCTGGCCAGCGAAGGGACGAAAGATGTAATACAAGGATTGATCCCAGCGGTAGCCGATACCAAAAAAAATCGTCTGGCAATCACGGGTAAACGAAGCGAAAACCATAATGATCTTGCAAACTATCTGGTCGCAGAAGAAGGATCTAGCCTTGACGATATATATGATCTTGCTATTTCGACAGATGGCAAGATTTTTTTCGCGTGTCGCCCGGACTTACCGGACGATGGCAAAGACGTTCGCAATGCGATCCAAACAGTTGTCGATACATGGTTAATTTTTGACAAGGACGGAGGTGCGTAAAAAATGAAGATATTGATTGAGCACGGATGCTTTAGAGGCCCGCCTGGACGACCTGTCAACCACTCCGGACTGAAGTTAGAAGCTTGAAAGAGATAGTTGAGCAGAACGGTTAAAGCATAGCAATATTACAATTTTTTCAATGTGCACCTTGAAAACCGAATATTTTCGCAAATTACCTTCCTCTTGGCAACATTCCATTCCAACAGAAATTACTACTGACTCCCGCTTGCATCAGTATTTCTTTTTTGCTATGATGATGCCGAAGAAAAGTAATCTCACGCCTTTGGTGCGATACTCTTACTGGTATTATGGCACGAAAGCGCAGTGTTGACAAGAGAAAGGAGAAATTTCTATGATGAAAAGACGATTTACTACAATCACTACAATACTTGCAGGAGCCCTTGCAGGTAATACTGCTTTTTTTGCAACTCAGGCGATTGCAACACAGGAAATGCAGCCTACAGCACAGGTAGCGGATCAGTACATGATTATTGATTTGGAAAACATCCCACTTGCCCAGGTTCAAAACAACGTGGATGCCCTGATTCCTGACGATGCGCAGTTAACAGAAGACTCATCAAGCCTGTCCGAGCAGGATGAGTTTGAAATGTCAACGGAATTGGCGGATCAGTCGGAGTCTTCCGTATTGGAAGAAACACTCCCTTATTACTTGTCCCTCTCATCAATTGATGTAACCAAAGTTGCTTACTTTGACAAATTGGATGGGTTGGAGAGTAGTCTGTCCCAAACTGATCCTGATATTGCCGGTACATTGACATATGCCGTTTCTGACATTTGCGCAGGAGAGCCAATGATTTCTTACCTGCTTGATCAGTATGCCGGGTATGATACATACTCAGCCGTCGAATTTTTCGAAGCAGCCTCTTTACAGCAGGCAGATGAAAGCGGAATGTACCGACTTTTGTTGCAGCAGGAGGAGGGAGCCGATGTCGTGCATTACAGCGTGTCAGACGGAACACTTCAAAAAACTGCTGTTGATTCCTTCGTAAATGAGTACGGCGATTCGGCTGTCAGTCTGGATGCAAATACTAACCACTGGTTAATTGTGCATTTGATTCCTGAGTCTATACCAAACGAGTCAAGTGCAGCCGGTGAAAACCAAGAAGAAACCGACGAGGCAGCCTCCCAGTCACTGGAAGGAAAAGTGGATGAGGATACTTCTGAAACAACATCACAAGATGTCGCAAAGGCAGACCCGACAAAACCATCAAAACCATCGGAAAAATCGTCTTCTGAATCAGCAACCAAGCCAACCAAGCCAACGACAAAGGCACCTGGAACAACCAAGCCGGCTTCTACGAAGCCAGCTCAAACCACAAAAGCACCGGAGACAGCTGCTACAGTAGCGCCAACTGCTGCAACAACTGCACCCCCTACTACTTCTCCGGCTCCAACTACCACACAAACACCGACAGTAACAACGACTACTGCCGCTCAAACAACTGCACCGACTACCACTGCGCACACACACAACTGGGTCGCAGTAACAAAAATTGTCCACCATGATGCAGTTACAAGTCAGGTGTGGAAAGAGGATACAGCAGCGTGGGATGAGACTGTAGTAACGAAAGCAGCATGGGACGAACAGGTTCTTGCTCAGGAGGCATATGATGAGCAGGTGCTGGTATCAGAAGCATATGATGAGCCAGTGTATGAGTGGGTTTCAGTTTGCAACGTGTGCGGATATCAGTTTCCGCTTGGTTCAACCGGTGATGATATAATGTATCATATTTTTGAATTTCCTGGTTGCGGAGGCGGTTGGCACGGTGTTCAGGTACAGACAGGCTCCGTACATCATGAGGCAGTTTATCAGACAGTACACCACGATGCAGTCTACAACACCGTGCACCATGAGGCAGAGACTACTGTTGTGCACCACGAAGCCACAGGTCACTATGAGACAGTCGTGACACAGGCAGCATGGGATGAGACAGTGACAACCGGATACAAATGCTCTGGTTGCGGTGCTACAAAGTAACGTCAATTCTAAAAAAGATTAACTTCAATCATAGAAAAAAACACCTTTCAGGCAGATTTGCGAAAAAGCGGTTTGTTTGAGAGGTGTTTTTTGTTGTCGTAAAGGGCAATAGCAGTGATTGCTTTCGGGGTACCCCGTTTGCATAAAAAACAAAAACAAGGAGGGAAAAACTTATGCGAAGTACTAAGAAGCCAAATGCGAGACAGTTGACTTCCACGCTTATGGCAATCGTCATGACAGCCACAACGACATTCCAGGTGCCAAATATTGCACTGGCATCGGAAGCAGAGTCGTCAGTAGCAGTTGAAAGCCAGATCGAGGAAGTAACAACCGAAGAAGCTTCGTCTGCAGAGGTTCAGTCTGAGACAGCCGCACAGGCAGCAGCAGAAGCTGAAACACAGACAAGCACCGCACTGGAAACTTCAAGCGCAGAGGCAGGCACGGATGCCACACAGGTATCAGACGAAGTGCAGACAACTGTTGCTGAAACAACCGCAGAAGTGACCTACGAGGAAGAGAAAACCACTCTTTCTGCCGAGGTCGATCCGTCCGGAGAAGATACCGAAGAGTCAGAAGCAAATGAGACCCGCGGTCCGGACGAAGAATTAACAACAGAAATTGAGACAGAAATTGAAACAGAAGCGCAGACTGATGCCGCATCTGAAGAAGAGACGGAAGCTTCCACAGAAGAAGCTCTGATCGATCTGTCCACGGCAACAAAGGACGAGATCCTTGCCTATATCGAAGCTATCGGTGGAACCGAAAGCGATGCCTACTATGAGTTTTTGGGTGGACTTGGCGAGGACGATTATCAGCTCGTGTGGATTGCCCAGTTTGGCTCAGAAGAGGATGTTATTGCATCTACTTTTGATTTTGACTACGATGCTTCAAGTGACCTTGAGATTGCAAAGTATGTTCATAAGCTGACTAAGGATGAACTGTATAGTCTTATTGAGTCCATGACATTTGAGCAGTACAGAAGATATCTTTCCATCAAAGAAATGATGGCAGAGATGGACGAGAAAGATTTTTCAGATGTCATTGACGAGGAAGAGTTTACGGCTGATCGTACATGGGATTATGAAAGCTATGATGCGTTTGCAGAAAGCTTAACAGGTGTATCACTGCAGCGTACCGAGCAGGTAATGCAGTTCTATAACACCTATGTGGATCCGTCTAAGGTTCAGGCAGGTGTAACAACCATTGATGGCCTGTTGGATTCCAATGCAGACTGGTACTCAAACGATTACATTCTGAGCTTAAACCCGGAAATGTTTAAGGAAACCGTGCCGGTATATCATGGATCTGACGGAAACTACTACGTTGTTTCCACTGTTCCGACATTAAACGGTGTGGAGTCTGCTGATTATCAGCCTGCAACAAGCTTCTATAACGGCGGTGTTGAGGCGCAGGCATTTACGGATATTGAATATCTTGGAAATGGTGTATACCGTATTCCGAGCAGCCGTTACCAGTACTGCTTCACGGAGCAGTATGTATCCGATATGGGAACGCTTTATGGCATTTCCTTCGGACTTCGTATTCAGGTTCTTTACGGATTCACACCATCAGGTGAGATTACTATCGCAGCTGACGTAGTATATCCGGATATGACTGAAAGATTCCTTCCGGCAACCTTAAACCTGCTGGCAGGAATTGCAACAGTGAGAGTATTTAACGATGATTACGACGATTCTGTTGACAACTATCTTGTATCTGCATCCATCAACCGCGGTGCAAGCCTTCCGGACAGTGTGGGAAGTATGAATGACGGAAAGGTTATGCAGTTTGTTGTTAACGATGCAAATGCAGTAGGAAGCCTGGATGTTTTGATTGGTTACAATGCGACATCAAAATATTCAATGGCAGCCGAAGTAACTACGTCGGAGCTGATCGGAGCAGCGTCAGACGATGTAAATGTCAATATGGCCGCAGAGATGTATAATGGCGCTTATTTAAAGCTTGATCAGGGAAGCGTACCGAAAAATCTTGCGGTAGGAGATAAATTTATTTATGCCAATACTGCGTTAACTATTACCGGTGTTGAAACATCATATGACTTAAGTAATACAGCACAGCATCCTGATCGTGGTATACATGTCGGTGCAAAGACGATTCCTACACATGATGCGCAATCCTTCTGCTTTTATAATGGAAAGGGTGCGGATACTGATATCAGCTCATGGTTTAGGACACAGCTTAATACCAATGCGGCAGATCCGGGATATATGGTACAAATGACGGAAGAAAACATGAAGTCACGTGCAGCCTGGAATGGTACTTCAACAAATCTCAGACAGTCACCATTTCCAACAATATACACACCAAAAAATCATATCTTCGGATATATGACTGACGGACTTGGAGCCATGACGGATACCAGTGGAAAAAAGACACTTAATCTTGAAGGTACCAATGTCTTACTGTCCTGTATGCACGCATGGGGAAACGAGTCCGCAACAACCCCACAGGATATTGTAGATTCAATCAGTACATTTACCGGGCGTACCCAAAAAGACTTCGCAATTGACGAAGGTTCTGGACATTATCATCCTAATATAGCACTTCAGTGTACTGATGTGCATGATGGCGGGGATGGTAATACCTATGCAACTTTCAAGGTTTTGACATCTATGCTGCAGGTTGGTGGTGTTAAGTATGCGCAGAACTATCAGTGTGCATTTGCAACAATCAGTATCGTATACCCGTCTGCACCAAAGACTGGATTTTTAAAAATTCATAAATCTTCAGCAGATCCGGCAATCACCAATGGAAACAGCTGCTATAACTTTGAAGGCATTCCGTATGGTATCTTCACTGACGCTGAGTGCAGAAATCCGGTAACTGTTGTTAAACTGGATGCAAACGGCTACAGCCAGCCATATGAACTGACAGCAGGAACTTACTATGTAAGAGAGGCAGAAGCAAAGCCGGGATCAGGTTATCAGACAAACAGTACTGTTTACACGGTAAATGTAACAGCAGGAACAACAGCCGATGCGCCTGTCATGTGTGAGACAACAGACGTTCCATTAAATGACCCGTTTGGTATTCGTATCAACAAGATTAATAGTGACGGAACTACTTCAGCTGACTTATCAGGTGCTGAGTATGAAATTAAATATTATGCGGGCGAGTATGACAGCGTTAGCGAGCTTCCAAAAGATGCAACTTATACATGGAAGATTGTCACAAAGAAGAATAGTCGGAACCTATACTATGCATATTTAGATGATGAGCATGTTATTTCTGGAAGTGCTGTGTATGGAAAGTATAACGATGATACCTATATAATTCCACTAGGAACCATTACTGTTCAGGAAAAGGTAGCTCCGGCAGGCTTTACTGTTGAAGGTGCTACTGTAAGCAGTATGAAGACAGGTGCTACACTTACAGGAACAAATGGTGTATATCTGTTTAAGTTAGTTGATGATAAATCAGCCGTATCTTTAAAGAGCGGAAATGCACTAGACACTTCTGTAGACAATGAGACAGCCGTAACCTTAACATACGCAGAGCGCCAGATCAACGGTTCACCTAAGATGGAAAAGCATGACTTCGAGTTAAACAAGAAGGCAGCCATGGGCGGAACTAACTTTGAGGGAATCTCTTTTGAGATTTACTGTCTGGATGATTCTGTTATTATCGGAAACGACACTTACACAAAGGGACAGACAATTACCACCGTGACTTCTGATGCGGAAGGAAACATTGATGTAAATATGCAGTTTCCTATCGGTCACTATGCAGTGCGCGAGAAGGCAGCAAACAATTACTACACAATGACAACCGGTCAGATCCATTACTTCAATGTAGTTGAGTATCAGGGCGGAGCATTTATCCAGTATGAGCCGGACACAAATGCAGTTACATTTATGGACCGCGTTGTACGTGGAGATCTGTCATTCGTAAAGAAAAATTCCGATACGGATGAAGCACTTGCTTATATCCCGTTCAGGATTACAAATAATACAACAGGCGAAACACATTACATCTTAACTGATGCGAATGGAAACTTCAATTCTGCAGCTGGAAAGACAACAAATACCAATGCCAATGATGCAGTTCTTTCCCAGTATGGTGATAAGGATGTTATTCCACAGAGCGTTGTGGATTCACTGGCAAAGGATGCCGGACTTTGGTTTGGTATGGGAAGTGAAGGAACCATGACAGCTGCAAATGATTCTTACGGCTCATTTGTATATGGAACCTACACCATTACCGAGTTAAAGACCGAAGCAACCAGAAGCATGAAGATGTACACAAGCACCTTCACAATCGACACTGACGGAAAGGTTCTTGATCTTGGAACAGTCAACAACGTTCCGATGGGAATTAAAACAACACTGGTTGATGTAAACGGAGAGCATTTCACAGAACCTGTATCCTCCATTACCTTAACCGATCATGTTGCCTATAAGAATCTTGATACAGATAAGACTTATACATTAACCGGAACCCTTTATGTTAAGGAAGGCGATGCACTTACCGAGCTGATGACTGAAACTGTTGACTTTACTCCGGCAGAAAAGAACGGTACTCAGGATGTTACCTTTACATTCGATGCATCCGGGCTTGTTGGAAAGTCAGTAGTTGCATTTGAAGAGCTTTCCGTAAATGGAGAGTTTTGTGCAGAACATAAGGATAAGG
>ERZ779890.1479-NODE-1479-length-24084-cov-20.767240_pt1 | contig 24084 bp, 27 predicted proteins | sample MGYA00511553_ERZ779890 | MGnify/ENA primary metagenome ERZ779890 (study PRJEB29588, sample SAMEA2152064) | human gut metagenome | biome: human gut; feature: human-associated habitat; material: faeces | place: Denmark | collected 2008/2010 ... | reverse complement strand
AATAAAATGAAAGAGTATAAAGTCCTTAAATTATTTAATGAGACAAAACAATATATATTTAATATTGATTGTATAACTCTTAAAAAAGAAAATTTAAATGATAATATGTATGGTATGCACTATGTTGTATTTAAATTGGGCGAACCATATTGTCCATAATTTAAAAAGACTAATTTATAATTGTTTGGTAAATAATTTATATAAAGATGCGAAATAAGAATAAATGTACAGGGTAAAAAGCATAAAATTCATATTTGGTTATGTTCCCCTGTACAAATCCTCTTTTCCCATTATAAAGATAAAGAACTATACAGGCCATCACAGCACCAATCATCCCATAATGCATCATTAAAGCATATGTGCAAAAAAATTGCATACCTCTACTATATGGGAAAGAGTGTCCATATACATTAAAAAGATAAAATATAACAATAACAAGAATCCCTCTCCACTCATAATCCACTCCAAGCCAGAAAGCGAGTCCGGCCATGCCAAGTGTCCAAAGAAATCCAAGTACCAGATTACGCTGCAGAAGATATTCAAGAATCATAAGTGTGGCCACTCCCAAAGCAAGTGTAAACATTACGTTATGTGTCCCGTCAGCACCATTCAGCAGATACCAGGGTATTTCACTGATTACGGCAAAGCCCAGCAGGATAAAGAAATATCTGTACCTGCTTCTTGTATGGATAAATCCTTCTGCTATCAGGAAGGCAAACACAGGAAAAGCGATGCGCCCGATACAGCGCATCGTTTCGTATAATACGGTACCGTGCTCCATCAGATAGAGAGCAATATGGTCTATCACCATGGAAATCATGGCAATGACTTTCAGGGCACTGCCGCTAAGTCCGAATGCCGGTTTTAAGGTCATATTCATAGGCTATATGTTTAGCTGATACCGAGAAGTTCCTTTACCATATCCTCCACTTCCTGGTTCACACGCTTGAAGTTACGGTTCAGCAGGATTTCCTTCTCTTTGTCATTCTTGAACTCATAGATTTTGGGTAGAGCCACATAGTGTTTTTCCTCGTCCTTAATCTTTTTCATGTCAAAGTGTGTCTTGCAGAAATACTTTGTGGTCTTGAACTCTTCCGACTGTTCGATGTCAAAATGGTCAAGCATACTGTCATCGGTAGCCGTAAAGTCACGTGCCGCCTGTCCGGCCAGCCAGCCTGTTGCCATATCCGCAATCTTGGCTGCAGGAACCAGAAAGTCCATCTTCTCAGATATTGTGGTTGATACCTTGTGGTCGTTGATGGAAATGGAGCGTGAAGTCTGCTTTGCCTTTCCGAATACATCATTCTGTGCCCACTCCAGCGTCTCCTTGTTACGTGCCGCACCCATGAAGATATTACCGCAGGTGGTGATAATCTTCTGCATTCCGACCTTGCCGTAGTCAGCTTCCAGCTGAGGAAGCTCCTGGAAACCTAAAGTCACGGCAACTTTGTTGGAACGAGCCGTACCGATAAGACGGTCTATCTTGTGAAAGTACAGTGTCGGAAGCTCGTCCACGATGATGCTCACCGGGATGTTACCCTTTGAGTTCACCCTTGTAATCAGTCGGTTCAGAACCAGTGCATTAAGAGAACCGATAACCTGTTCCTTTTCTGGGTCATTGGCTATTACCAGATAGCTCGGATTAGCCTTGTCAGAAATCTTCAGGTCGAAATCATCCCCGGTGAATACCTAGTATGCTTCCGGAGACACAAGACGTGCGGCGTTCACACGAAGCGTACCGACCATACCTTCCAGCTGGTCATTCGCCTTGTTTTCATAAGCACTCTTGAAAGGAGCCATCAGCGAAGCAATCCTGTCATCCTGCATCAGGATATTGAATACCTGGTCGTATGGCCTTCCCAAGAATGAAAGCACATGCGGCATGTCCGAGTACTCTCCGGTTATGGTATCCGGCTCCACCTCATTGCCATGCTCGTCCTCATACCAGCATCTTTGAATCAGAATCTTCCTGCCGGTTCTGTCCTTATAGTTGTATCCGTTCAGGTCCACAAACATACGGTCCTCGTCAGTCGATACGTCATTGCCGTTCTCATCCACGAAATCAAGCACCACATTGCCGTCCTTGTCGATGGCATTGAAGTCATCCCAGTTGCGTATGACAATCTCCAGTTTCTTTCCCTCCAGTGATATGAAACGCTTCAGTTTCCTGCCGTTCCTGAATCCGACCGGATGGAAGTTTACAAAGAAATAGATGATGGCAGCCAGGAAGTTTTCCGCAGAGTTGGTGAAGAAGGCTTCCGAACCGCCCTTCTTCTCTCCACCTCCCTTGTTGAGTGAGGCCAAAAGAGTAGCCGCTGTTTCGGAAGCTGCAGCCAGATCCGGGATATATTTCCGCTGAATCGGATTGATGCGGTTGGAGTATTCCACATCAGTAAAGTTGATGGTACGGAATCCGCAGTTCTGAGGCAGTTTACCGGCTTTCCTGTTCTTGCAGTACTGATAGAAAAGCGTCTGTGCAAGTGTCGGAAACTTGAAGTCATATACCATCATGGCAAATCCCTTTGCTGAATGCTGCCTGATGAACGGGTCAATGATACCGAAAGACTTACCGGAACCCGGTGTACCCAGAACAATAGTACCACGGAACGGATTGATGATATTGATCCATCCCCTGTGCATCTTTTTCTTCCAATAGTATATCATTGGAATGTTCACCGAATAATCATTGCTGACCAGTGTTTCAGACTGCTGGAACGATTCGTTCTCAAAATTGAAACGGTCCTCACCAACCTTATAGTTGTAATACTTGGCAATACCGTCCAGTCCCTGATGTACCAGCATGGTACCCACTACCGAACAGACCGCATACAGAAGCCTGTTGGCCGGAAATCCCAGCCAGCTGAACCCGAAACTCATGCCATGAAATACAAAACAAAGCCCTACAAGTGTCAGACCGGCCAGTACCGGATAGATGACCATTGTCCTTACATTGAACTTCAGGGACTTTTCAGCCTTTGTGCCGATACAGACAATACAGATGCATATCAGTTCGGCCACCTTGCATCCCGATACGGAATTGAAAACCCTGAACCGTGCTAGCAGGTCGAGTACGAACTGCGTAACCCTGTTGTCAGCCGTAACAGGCAGGTTCATGATGATTTCAATAATAAGAAAAATATAGATGCAGCTTCTGAAGTAGTTATACATCTGCTGCTGTTCTCTTGTCTCCTCAAATGCCATACGCTCTAACTGTATATGAATTTACTAAAATGGAACCTTTATACCCAACAGCAGACCGTTGCGGAAGGTATCCCCATGCAGGAAGTTCACATTGTTCTTCTGTATGACAGAGAACTCCAGTCCGCTGCGGAACACATAGCTGTATTCAAATCCGGCCTCCAGCCCGAAGAAGAACTTCTTCTGTACCGCACCGAACTGTGGCCCCAGACGAAGGCGCATCATGCCGTTCTTGTACCGTGCCAGACGGTGCTTGTAAACCATACCGCCATCCCAGAAATATCCTTTCCAGAAATTGTGACATACCGGCTTCTGCCAGTGATTCCCGACCTCACCATATACTTCTACCGCATTTCCGTATGAAAGCGGATACTCATAACCCAAAGTGGCATTCAGCGTACTTGGAAAAAGGAATCCGGCATTGACGGAAACCTTTCCGGTCTGTGCCGATGCACCGATGAATGCAACCGGGCAAAACAGAATGAACAGAATCTTCTTCATGGTCTATCTTTTTATGGAATGATCAATATAATAGTAGGGATAATAGTCGGCACCGTCCAGAATATCCGAGTCGAAGCCGTCCGCATTGAGAATGTCCTCATACTCGATGGTGAGTACCACCACACGTCCACTAATCTGGTTCTCGGAAATCTCCAGACGGAGCACCTTCTCTTCAGGGAAAGTGAGCTTCGGAAGTACAAGCACGTTCCTGTAGTCCTTCCTGAACTTACGGGTGTTGTTCATGGAGAATACCGGAGTAAGCTCTATGGTCTGTGAGTTGGTTGCCTTTGTTTCCTTTTTGTCAGTAAGTTTTACCCTTATTTCTTCAATGTCGTATGCAATCCTGGTTTTGTTTTTCAGCGTATAGTCCAAAAAGAAATAGTCACCGATGGAATAGATATTGTTGATGTATGCCCTGATTCCGTTTTTGTTTGATACAATTTGGTTGAATTTTCTTCTGCTTCCATAGACAGCCCAGGCATATCGTGCAATCTCGGCCATCGGCATGGAAACCTCCGGATTGATATAGGACTGTGTCTCATTGTAGGATACATTGTAGATGGTAGAAGCATATTGGGGTGATTCGGTATAGAGAATGTCATACTGGGCAATATGACGCTCACCGATAATGGTGAGTGTACCCAGCAGTTCGTTTTCGCTGTAACCTTCAGACGATATGGAATCATTCTCCAGATAAGGTTTGATGCGGACGATATTGTCTGTACACTGGTTGCCTATAATTTTAGTAGTGGAAATATCCACCATTTTGATGTTCTCCGGCATTACAATGTGCGTGGTCACTTCCCGGTTGATGTATATCTTCTCGTTGGCCGACAGATGTACGGCTATGCCTGTGATAAGGCATATTATCAGAATAATTCTGGTTTTCATATTGAAATATTAAAATGTTACTATAATTTTCTTTGCTGTATTCAGATATATCAGCGTGCATCCTCCGAGTTTATCAGATAAACGATGGTATTGTACTTGATTTTCGCCTTGTTCTTTCTGATATTGGAAGATATGGCAGAAGTTGCAGAGTTATACATGTTCTGCAGTGACTGGAGAGCAATGGCCTCCGTAGAAATACCTGTATCGTAACCGTCACTGGATTCAAAACTGATATTCTGCTGTACCGTATTGGAACCTGCATCCTTCATAAAATCTCTGAAAGCCGATTCAGGAACATAGAAGCCTTCCATACCGTCATTGTCAAATACAGAAAGCTTGACCTTGATGAACCTGTCGCCGATAAGAATACTGGTTATGGAAGCCCTGACACGCTGCTGTCCGAAACCTGTCACTGTACCATAGAGATAAGTTCCCTTTTTCAGTCTTGTGCCGCTTACCGTCACATCGTCCAGAAGCTTGAACCGCAGACGTGTACCTTCATGCGCCTTTGTAGTCTGATCAATCATGGCACGTATCAGCTTGTTCTCGGCAAATTCATCCGGAGCAGTAACCGTATTGAACCTGTCGGCATTGGTGTCATCAGACTTGATTACCAGACTCGGACGGTTGCGTTCCCTTTCCTCCTGACGTACTCTGGCTATGGAATCAGCCCTGTGTTTTCTTTCCGCTTCCTCTGCTTCCGGGTCTTTGATACCCAGTCCGCTTTCAATGGCCTTCTGCCGTTCATAGCTCCTTCGCTGAATCTCTTCAAGGTCACGTGCAAACTCGTCCTGTGAGGAATAGCCCATACTTCCGTAACCTGTTTCACTGTTTTCCGAAGGACCGTTTCCGTAAGCATATGCATTGATATGCTTTCTTGATTCGGCAAGGGAACGCTCTAGTTCTTCAAGTTCCCTCTGCTGCCGCTGTCTTTCAGCTTCAGCTGCATCCAGACGGTTCAGCTCTTCCTCGCTGTAGCCGTGTTCCAGTTCCTCCTTCTTCTGTTCTTCCTCCCCGATACCGCTTACGGCTGTGAAGGCATCCTCGTCACCGAAACGTCTGGACATCTCATACATCTTGTCTCCGGCTTCCTCGGCATTGGCCTGGGGAAGTTCCATGTTGATACGGTCTGTAGCTACCGTTCCGGCAGTCTCCTCACCGCCAGAGAAGGTCTGCATCACAAAGTATACCAGTGCGCACAGCGGAACGAATATGACCAGCGGAAAGATATACTTGGGCTGTTTGAAATTAATCTTAATCATGGGTTATCATTGTTTTTAATGGATTTGACTATATTTTCCAACTGCCGGTATTTGAGGATGATCCGCAAGGAATCCTCATGGCTCTTTACTGGTATGGCAATCATGGAGTCCAGTTCATGACGCAGTAACTGTCCCTTTACCGTCATGCCCGTCAATACACTGCGGTGAATGTCCTTGTTTGCCTGGATGGTACGGAATCCCTGAAATACCGGTTCCATATCGGTTATCGAACTGACATCCGGTTCACTCTGTTTCCCGTTGCCGGAATCTATGGCAATTGTACTGACAAGCAGCAGAAGCAGTGTCCCTGTTACACCTGCGAATGTAGCTTTCGGATGCTTTACCGCCCATCTGTTGGCCAGTCTTATCCTTGCGGACAGACGGTATCTTGTACCGATGACACCCAGTTTGGGCTGCAACCACGACCTGACAAGCAGATGCGTTTTCAGACGGCTTTCCTGTATCTTTTTTCTGAATGATTTCATAATATCAGTATATCAATAGTCCAAATCCCTGTTTTCAAGAGTCCTCCAGCCGGTAATGAGCAGACCGTGCGGATTGTTCCTTGTCCTAGGTACGGACTCGATGTAACCTGTTGTCACCATCGAGCGTCTGATGTCCCTGGTCCTGCGCTTGATAAGCTGCGTACCGTAATAGGTAAACTTCCGTTCATGTTCGTCAAACTGAATGGAGTCACACATGATGGTGCAGACAGCCGAAGAGGAAATGATGTCAGAGTAGAAACCGTTCTCGTCCATGGCCTGTTTTTGTTTCAGTGCGGTCCCGTCAGCCATATACATTGCTTTCCCTACCGTCCATTTGATATAGTCGTTGTCGGGCGGCAGGTTGAAGAAATACTGGTGGAACAGCTGTATGTGCGCCTTGGCCTCCATGGTGAAGTTGGCTTCCAGCCGTGCACGCTCGGCAAGAAACGGAATGTCTCCGTCAAGTACATAAATCTGCTGCCTTTCTTCATTGACCAGAGAAATGCAGCACCAGACTGTAAAGGCACAGATGACGGTGCAGCCTCCGATTACCGCAAATACCGTCATCATGGCCAGTCTGGTTTTCTGTGCAAGGGATTCAATAAACATATTGTAAAAAGATTTGAAGTTATTTGACTAATGACCTGACAGCCGAACCTGTTCCTTTCATGGCAGAACCTGCCGCACCTCCGGCCATGGCACCTGCAGTAGTGGTGATACCCATTGCAGCCGAACCGGCAACGGAACCCGTGCCTGAACTTACACCTCCCGGAATCAGCCATGAAGCCACTTCAGGAACGAAGCGTATGATATAGGCACCCACGAGCATACCCATGGCATACATACAGTTGGAGCCTATTCCCTGCAGTCCCAGTGCACCAATCTGTTCCCAGGAATTTACCGAGCCATGAAGCAGATGATCGTATGCCACCAGATCCTGCTGTAGGTTATAAAGAAGGATGAAGTCTATATAATAGATGCACATATAGGTCACGAATCCCCATAACGAGAGGGAAAGGAACTTGGACATCCACTGGCTCCAGGCCGAGTTCCATGGCGGTGCCAGCGAGAGGGCAAACATGATCGGACAGAATATCATCATGATGGCCATGAAAATCCTCTGTGCCACGAGCATCCCGTAATACGACATCTGGAAAATCAGTTCCCCGACAAAACGTATGACATCGTTTATCCATTCACTGACCTTAGTCTCAGCCGCCACGGCAGCCCTCTGGGCGTAGTTGTTGATGGTCGAGCCCAGATTCTCCACATTATATATCAGCTTGTCCCACCATGCAGCATCCTGACCGATTTCGGCCACCTGCTTTGCCGTGGCAATGGAGTCCTGCACGGTTCTCAGCCTGTCGAGATATTCACTCTGTTTCTGTGCCACCTTCAGCTCGAAGGCAGCCACTTCCTTGTTCTTTGCCTTGGCCATAGCCCATGTAGCGGACTCCAGACTCTTTCCCGGAACCTGCAGAGCCGAGCATATCCATGAAGAGGATGAAATACACAGGGAAATGCCAATGATACGCAACAGCTTCATGACATCCATACCACGCCTTCCGAGCATCATCATCCAGCATTCGTATGAACCGACACACAGGGCCAGGCACAGACCGAGAGCCTTTGCCATTGAAACGGCATCACCGAGAACGGCCACATTGGGAAATGTCTCCATGGCCGTCAGCAGCTTTTCCAGACTTTCGTCAATGGCCGGAAGGCCTATTGTCAGCGGAATAAACAGTAAATTCATGATTGACTATATTATTTGTTTAATATTATTACCTGAATTATTATCAATTATAGAGAATGTCTAATAGTGTGTAGCGGCAACGGCACAAAGGTGTGCAGTCCTGTTGACCAGTTCTGCCATCCTGGATTTGGCTTCCTCGTATGCCTTCTGTCGCTTGGCGTTCTCCAGTCCATAGCCGACACCGGTTTTGTGTATATAGGCTATATCCGCACAGAGTATTTCATTCTGACGGCTCAGCTCGTCCACCTGATAGCGGAGCTTGCCGTCACTCTTCTGCATACAGTAGAGCAGTCCGTCAGTGATACAGTCCTGCATGCGGTTGAACTCGTCCTTGTAGGTGGCATACATAAGGTCAACATTTCTGTCAGCCTCCCTTGCCAGTTCTTCCTTATACAGTTCCTCGATATATTTGCGCTCACTCTCCACTTTTTTGATTTTCTTCCTCTGCGTTTCTTCGGCAGTCACACGCACCGGCATGATACGCTTCACATCAGACTTTGGTTCCTTGAAACGGATACGGAATCCGGAATTGAACCAGTCCCATTTCCAGTACATTTCCGCACCTGAGTATTTCTTATGCAGGAAAAAGTAATACCAGTCCGGAGCAAAATCCCATGGACCGTTCTCCATTGACTTCCACTGCTTCTGCTTTTCACTGTCACTGACTATGCTTTGGGCATTGGCAACAGTGACTGTACCTGAAACTGACATGCAGAACAGGTACAATAACATAATTCTAACCTGCATATCCCTGATTCCATTTATTGATTACACGCTCAGCTATCTCATTCTTCACATTGGAGTTCAGTATCTCCCAGATATAGTCCGGCTTCCATCCGCAGTCCGTGACAAGGAAACAGTACAGGTTGGCATTGTCTATTATGTACCTTGCCCTGTCGATGGAAGCCTTCAGTGTCATTACCAGATTCAGTTTCTCATCCATGGAAGCCTTCATCAGGTTTATACCCGAAGCGGCCACGGTTGCATACAGTCTGTAGCAGTGCTGTATCTCCCTTGATATTGCCACGTTGGCATCGGCATAATACCAAGCCACGAAAGGCTTCTTCGATACATGACTGAAAGTATTACCGGTAAAGTCCTTGTATTCCGTTACCAGCTGATACAGTGAGTTGGCCGTTGAAGAAATGGCACCGGCCAGCACCAGGTATGAATAGACATTGTTCAGCCTTGTATCCAGAGTGGTCCGGACATCATTGAACTTTTCCGCACCCTTCTCAATGAGCGACTGCTCGCCATAGCTTGTTGCCACTCTTGTAAGAGCCTTGTCCTCGTCCTTCTTTATGGCCTTGTGCAGGGCAATGAGTGCTTCGATGATCGGTAGGTCTTTGGGTATTATGAAAGCGGAAGCCTTTACAGGCAGCAACAGCATTATAATACCGGCTGATATGATACTTATATTCCTGATTCTCATGACAGACATATGCATATTAATGGTTAATAATTTGAAGCAACCAGTCCGTTCCAGTCCTGTATAAGGTTACCCACATGGTTCTTCATTGTCACCACGTTTGCCCATCCTTCAGGATCAATGGCAAAGAAGAGGTCGTTTGCAGTGGCATACTGTGCCATCAGAACCATCCCTTCCACCTTGTAGCGTATCCTGTTCAGGTCAGTATAGATACTGTTGGCCAGTGTCAGCCTTTCATACCTGTCAAGCAGATTGTAGCCGTCATCCTTTTTCTCGGCAGTGGCTTGTCCCTGCAACGGATTGGGAACCTTTGCATTGTTTACGATATTTACGAAGTTGCCGACCAGCTGCTGTGTTTCCGCTACAAGGTTGCCGAGTTCGTTCAGACAGAGCAGCTTGTTTGAAAATTTGGCCCTGTTTACCGTACTGACAAGTACCGGAACATTTCGCAGAATATCCAGAGCACACAGGCCTATTTCCTTATAATAAAGACTTTCAGTCCCGAAACCGGATATGTTCTCCATACTCAGCTTATATAATTCCTTCATGGTAGCCATGCTTACCGTATAGAGTTCCACTTTCTGTTTCTTGGCAGCGATGGTATCCACACGCTGGTTGTGCTGTTCCTCGATAAGCTTCTGTGAAGCGGTATTGGCCATGACAATCTTCAGACAGTTGCGGTCGAATACGATTCTCCAGGCAGCATGTGCATTAATACAGACAAATGCAGAAAGCATTATAACCGATATGATTCTTAATACTGTTCTTACCATAGTGACATAACTTTTTGATGTTGGTTGACTTTTCTTGCAAACTCCAGATACAGAAGCCCTCCATCCGCCTTGCGGTCTTCCTCGATACGGGTGATGGCCTCCTGCAGCGTACTGTACCGAGCAAGATAAATCTTCAGTGCCTCCTTTTCGGTACGTTCTGTAGTGTATGCCCAGTAGCATTCCGGTGCTTCCTCCACACCGTACACATCCGAGTGCTGTCCACGGCAAATCCACACCTCCTTGAAGTAGCTTCTTCCCTCATGGTTGTTCAGCGCATTGATGGTGAAAATCTGCTGACGCTGTATGTCTGTGAGTCCCAGGATGGCTGCAATATCCTCATACCTGTCCTTGAACTTGGTTTGGTCAAGCAGAATCTTCACATCCGAGTTGTTGATGATGGCCTCCTTCACAATAGGGGAATCAATCACGTCATTAAGCTCCTGTGTGACCACACCGGCTATTCCGTGGAACTTTCTGACGGTCTTATACAAATACTTTATATATTCCGCCATGGTAGGTGAAGCTATTGCCTTCCATGCCTCTTCGATGATAAGAGCCTTCCGTCCCTTTTTGATACGCATCTTCTGCAGGAACACGTCCATGATAATCAGCACCACAATCGGAAAAAGCACCGGATCATCCTTTATCTTGTCAATCTCGAATACAATGAAACGCTCGTCAAACAGGTTAATGTCCAGGTCGGAGTTCAGCGTCATCTCCAGTTCACCACCACGGTAGAACTGTTTCAGTATGGCCGCAAAGTCATGTATATTGAAACTTATCTTCTCCAGCTGTGTGATCTGCGGTATGCGTTCCAGGGCAAACTCATAATAGGAATTGAACGAGAGTTCCTGAACCTTCAGCCTGCGCTTCTGTTCCTCCATGTGGTCAATCTGCCTGTCTATCTTAATCAGCATGGAATTGTTATAAAGTTCCCTTTTGTATTTTTCGATAATGGCAAGTGCACGTTCCTTTTCCGATTCTGTAGCCGCTTCATCATTAATCAGAGCGGTAAGTGAACGGCACTGTCGGATAAGCTTCAAGCGGCGTACTTCGGAAGGCAGCAGCAGGGCACGGCTTTCAGCCTTCTCCTGAACCTCTTCCGTGTTTATCTGCCTGTCGATGTCCTCCATGCTGTGCGTGTACTGTTCATAGTCATCCTCCATCTTGGCGGCTACCAGCAGTTTCTGTCTCAATGCCTCACGCTCACTGTCGCTGAACCCTTCAAACGGATTGAAATAGGCTTCGTAATATTCCACGATGGTCTGGTTTATCAGCATGTCCTCAATCTTTGTAGGAAATGCGTTACCCTTGAATATCAGGAATATCAGCGATTTGAGAAAGTTCTTCTTCTCACCGAAATTAAGCTCATACTCCTCCTTCGTGACCTTGAACGGATTCATGGAAATGGGTTTCTCCTTCGAGTAGGCTATGTATGTACCCTTGTAATATCCGCATATGCCTTCGTATGAATCACCCGTATCCACCATGACCACATCCGTATTCTGTTCCAGCAGCTGACGTACCACACTGTTCATGTGGAATTGATTTTCAATGACTTTTACCGCTGAAAATCAACTATATAAGAAAATAACGGTACAACTATCCGTTAAGGGAAAAGAGGGAGTGAAAAAGTTGCTTTGAGGGAGTGAAAGGATTAGAAAAGGCGTGTGTTTTGAATGAAAGATTTAACTAAATATTAACAGTTAATAGATATTTTTATGATTTAAGGTGGAAAGCAAAGAAACACTAAATTTCAAGGGAATACGCTGTATGTCAGTGAAAATATGTAACTTTGCGTATGCAAGCCAAATAAACATATATAAGCTCACTTCTTGGATAATATGTTTAGGGCCGACGAATATCTAAACACTGGGCTTATAGATAATAAAGGCAAAGTGTGTAATTAACTAAATCAAAGAACTGGAAGATTATGAAGCTGACAGATAAGAGATTTTGGATATTGATGATTTCAATAATTGCCATATCCTGTAATAACCAATCATCAAAACTTGGTACAGAAACTGCTAATACTGCCCAATCTGCTGGAAACGCTATTTTCTGCGCTCAAGAAATCAGTGAGGAGGAATATATGCATGCTAATAGCACAGCATCTGATTATAATATTTATCCACAACGTATTGATTCGATAGCCCAACAAGATGTTTTGAATAAAATTTTTCAAGACACACAAAAACGTATAGCCGGGTTAGATTCATTGGATAAATGTGCGATATACGAGGCTGTAACGAATGAAGAACTGTTTAATAAGGATAATTTGCTTTATTATCCTGAACTGAAATTGTTGGGTCTAAGAATACCACTTGACTATCATAACAATAGTATATGGTGGTATGATTCCACATCAGGCAAATGGGTTGATGATACAAACCTTGAACCGTCAGCCATTAACAAAAACGGAGTTTTCGTCTGTCAAGTCCGTCAAGATTGCGACATTCATTTAGACTTGCATTTCTTCCAAATTGGAGAAAATGGAATTAGCAAAATTCAAACATACAGTAATGAAATGTATGACGGCGAGTATTGTATGTATCTAACCGAAGAAGACCAAATTGAGCCAATCTTTTGGAACAAAAACAATGCTCTCTATCTACGTTCCTATGATTTTGTTAAATGCAAAATCCTTTACTTGAAAATTATACTATCTGAATTTATCTGATTTATACTTCAATAACCAGATGTTGCTATCGCTTTGCGTTTTCATAGCGTCAGCGGAGAAAGAATGAAAGGTTGTTAAGGATGTTAGCGAGAATGGCGGTGAAGTCGCAAGATAGTTGTCAAGGAATTGTTTTTTACTGCTATAAAACAGGGTTTTGGACGCTTGAAGAAACAATAGCGGTACAAAATAAAGGAAAATGAGCCTTGAAACGCTGATTTTCACCTTTCTGTGAGAGAATTTTAAGGGATTTTCATTACCTTTGCATTTGGATTGGGAAAACCATATCCAAGACATAGATATAAAAGAAGCGTTATGCGCATCAAGTATTTGGAAACGTAGGAAATTTTCAAATTGCATACTCAGATGGCATAGTGGTTCTCACGCTATAGCGTGGGCTGCTATTACTACATCTGTATGCAAGGTTTCCTACGACCTCCGAATAAAGAAGTGGCATTGCAGTTCGCGCTTTTGCATTTAATAATCTGCTCAGTTGGACTGATGGGCTTTATTGCGTACTATAGATGAAGAATATTGAAGCAAACAAAGAACTTATAGCGGTATGCGGTCTCTATTGTGGAGCGTGTCGGAAGTTTCTATCTGGCAAATGCCCCGGTTGTCATGATAATGAAAAGGCGACTTGGTGCAAGATAAGGTTATGCGCCAAGGGTAAGGGTTGCCACACTTGCGCCGAATGTGGTAACGATGTTACGGAGTGCAAGATATATTCCAATCTCGTTGGTAAGATATTCGCCTTTCTTTTCAAATCAGACCGCCCGGCTTGCGTCCGCTATATCAAGGAACACGGTGAACAGGCTTTCGCCGAAGAAATGACAAGGCGTAAATGTCAGACGATTAAAAGGAAATAAAACTATGTTTATCGCTATTCTCACATACAAGAAACCATTGAGCGAGGTTGACCGCTTCCTTCAGGCGCATCGCGAATATCTCGCCAAGCATTATGCCGCCGGCGATTTCATTGCCTCCGGTCCACAAACACCTCGTGTGGGCGGAGTGATTATGACTAAGGCTGAAAACCGCACAGTAGTGGACGCCATAGTTGCGCAAGCCCCTTTTAACATCAATGGTATCGCCGAGTATCAGATTGTGGAGTTCACTCCGACAATGTGCTGTAATTCTGTAATATCATCAATATTCACACGCTAAAAAATTGTTTAAATTATGGTAACTAAGAAAGATGCAGAAAGGATTATCGGCATGTTTGAAGATGCGGGAGTTAGCATCTTTATTGATGGAGGATGGGGTGTGGATGCACTACTCGGATATGAATCTCGTGAGCATAACGATATTGACATCTTTACAGAAGCAGTCAATAAGAATAATTCTTACGAAATCCTTGAAAGGAATGGTTTTTATGAAATAGCCATGGATTATACCACTTCTTCTCATTCTGTTTGGCAAGACATAGATAATCGTATAATTGATTTGCATCTATTTACTTATACCCCCGACCATAATTTAGTATTTGAGGGAGAAAAATATCCTGCAGAAGTTTTTTCAGGATTAGGAACGATTGGAGACCGAGAAGTTATATGTATTGCACCTCATTATCAAGTGCAATTTCATTTAGGTTACACCCATGATGAGAATGACATCAAGGATGTGTTACTTCTTTGTCAAGCTTTTAATCTTGAAATTCCATCGGAGATCTTAAAAGGAAACTCTATCTTAGACAAATAGAATGCCATATATATCAATCAAGGACATTGTTAATCAATGAAATAAATATAATCCTATGGGCAAAGTCATATATAGCACCATACAGAGCAAACTGCTTGATAAGCAGATGGCTTTCTCCATTTACTTGCCGGATAAATACGATGGAGAATCAAGATTCCCCGTACTGTATTTTTTTCATGGCAGAAGTGGGGATGAGCGTATAATGGATGAACTGGAGATCAAGTCTATCGCAGATGTGTTTATAGATTCCGGGCAAATAAGGTCGATAATTATAGTTTGTCCGAGAATGGGCAATACCCGTGGATTGAATACGTCGGACGTCTCTCATCAGATTGTTTCAAATGGAGTGAAATTTGATTCAGGCAGATACGAGGATTACTTCATTCAGGAGTTTCTTCCGCATATCGACAGCCATTTCAAAACTATTCCATATAGGGAGAATAGATTTATTGGTGGCGCGTCGGCCGGTGGTTTTGCTGCAACGCATTATGGATTGCAATACCCCGAATTGTTTTCCCGGGTAGGTGGACATATGCCTGCCATAGAAACTGAACTTGACCCATCGGACATACCCTATTATGGAGACGAACACAGTTTTCATAAAAACAATCCTCTGGAGTTCGACCGATTTGAAGAGCTACATCAAATGCAAGAGTGGTTTCTTGACGCAGGGGATGAAGATGAAGGCGGTTTCAACAATGCGGTGGAATCATTGTCCAAGATATTAATGTCACAGGGAATCAGCGTTGAACACCATATATCTCCAGGACATCATAATCTTCAATATGTCAAAAACAATATACGGAAATACTTAATCTTTTACGGAAACGGAATATGTACGAGCTTGAACAAGTAGGGCCACAGAGCTATTATATAAACAGTCCGGCTAAGATTGGCATTTATGCCCAGTCGGAGCGTGAAGTGTATCTGATAGACAGCGGCAACGATAAGGAAGCGGCAAAGAAAGTTCTGAAAATCGCGGATTCCAAAGGCTGGTCTATAAAGGGTATTCTCAACACTCATTCCAATGCAGACCATATAGGTGGTAATGCTTTTATTCAGAACAAAATCGGTTGCCCGGTGTTCTGTTCCGGCATTGAGGCCGACTTCACCCGTCATCCGGTTCTTGAACCGTCATTCCTCTATGGCGGTTATCCATGCAAGGATCTGAGAAACAAATTTTTGATGGCTAAAGAATCCATAGTCAAAGATTTCTTTTCTCCTGAATTTCCGAAGGAAGTGGAGATACTCCCTCTTCCCGGACACTTCTTTGATATGGTGGGATTCAAGACTCCCGACAATACGGTATTTCTTGCCGATTGTGCCAGCAGCCGGGCAACATTGGAGAAATACGGAGTAACGTTTATCTATGATGTCGCCGCGTATCTGGAAACGCTGTCAAACATAGAAGAATTAAAAGCGGACATATTTGTCCCTTCCCATGCCAATCCTTGCGATGATATTAGCGAACTTGCAGAGATAAACCGCCAGAAAGTGTATGAGACAGAACAGGTAATCAAAACAATCTGTGATACGCCGAAAACTACCGATGACATCATCAGCGAGATTTTCAGAAAATTCAATCTTACTATGACCATTGAGCAATATGTGCTGGTAGGTTCTACGGTCAGGTCATATCTGTCATGGATGAAAGACCGTGGTGTGCTTGATTTTGCCACCGATAATTGTACGTTGTTATGGAAAGTCGCAGAATAATCATAACATGGATTGCCGTTACAGTTGCGGTGATGTTTGCATTGCCGTTTGCTGTGGCAAGACTTGCGTCGGAGTGTTCAGGAATGGCATTGTGCATGATATTGTTTTTCATTGTCAATCCGATTTATTCTGCCATACTTGGATTCCGTTGCGGTAGGAATATACGCCGGATGTGGAATCTGCCTTTGGTATCGTCCATCGTTTTTCTTGCCGGAACGTGGCTGTTCTTCGACATTAAGGAAGTGTGGTTTATCATATATGCCTTAGTCTATTTGACTATCGGGTGGACTGCAATGGGAATAAGTAAATATCTTAATAAACGAAATATTCAAAATAATTAACGGTATGACATATATATCAATAGAAAGCGGTCAGTTGACAGCAGAACAGAAAAAACAGTTGATTGAGCGGCTGACAGCAACAGCCTCCGAGATAACCCATATCCCGGAGCAGTTCTTCACAGTAACAATCAAGGAGTTGCCGGACGAAAACTTCGGTATCGGTGGAAAGTCCATCGACGAGATTAAACGCAACTACAAACCATGAACCTGACATTACGCCCATATCAACCTTCGGATGCCGCTGTGATTACATCGTGGCTTAAAAGCGAATACCTTATGCGCCAATGGTGCGCGGATAGATATGAATGTTTGAGAGGCTTTTGTCTAAAATACAGAGCCCTCGAAATAAAAAAGTTGTGTTTGCGATGCAATGTTTTTGCATTTTCGGTATTTATTATGTAGAGAACAATTAAAACTTAAAAAAGAATGAAGAATAGAAACTTTCTCAGAATCCTGCTCATGGCATTACTCGCCGTGGTAGGGCTGACCGCTTGTAGCGATGATGAGCCGGATGTACCTGTATTTGTTGAAAATGCAAGGATATTAGAAAATGGGGAAACCCTTTCTCCCGGAACAATCGTTCATCTGGAAGGTCGAGGTTACCTTGAAACCGATGATGTAATTTTAGATTTCTTTTGGGAAACAGGCGACAAACTCATCCCGGAAGGGGCTATCATAGGGTATTATGCAAAAGTCATATCTAAATCATCGGATGGAATGGCAATCCAAATGCCGTACAGGAAACCTGCTTCTCGCGTTGAGGTAAACCTCATGCGTAATGGCAAAATCATGAATGTCGGCAATATAAATCTCACCGATGGTCTCACCCCAAAAGAATTTAACTTGTATGGCATATATAATGCAACTAAAATTGAAACTTCTCTTGAAAAGCAGATAACACGGTGGGTGAATGAAGACAACGACATCAGTGACATGAAATCATGGACATTGAAGATGCATCCGGATTTTCATTCTACCATAGGTGTAAATCGGGCATACGGTATCTGTGGATTAGCGAAAGAAAATAATAACCAATACCCGTTTTTCTTTGATTTATGCACACAAGAATGGAGTAAACTTAGTGATTCAAATACGATTGCATTGTTCGGTAATGGCAGTGTAATTGGAGCGATACAGAGCGATGACGGTAAACTGTATGGGGCTAAAACTATTTCGGATAATTTGGAGCGTTCGGAGAATTATCTAAGTTCAAGGGCTTCGTCACCACAACCTACTTTGAGATTCACATTGCCGAATGGAATAAATGCCGAACAATTCGGTGAATATCCCGGTGCATTCACACCTCAGTATGTGCTACTGTCAGCGAATAAAGGAAATGGAAAATGGATTCCTATATTATTCCATCCTTCTGGTGGTTTTGCCACGTTAGATGAAATTGATGCAGACAGGCTTATACCATTTTCTGTGCATACAACTACAAAAGATGAAAAAGAAAATTCCCAATGGATATCTGGTTTCATCGTTGTACGAGGGGAAAGTGAAAATGGCTGTATGAGTTTATTCTATGCGATAGATGAAAATCTTTCTCTTACGAAAGAGCCAATCGCTTCATATCCTAACAAGGCTTTATCTGCAACTGCAAATTATAACAGACCAGGAACACTGACTGTCCATTTTGAAGCAAACCGAAGTGGTAATGTCACATCCGAATATTCATTTGAGAAAAAGGAATGGACTCCAATCAATGTATTTGGCTCGTTTGACGAGATTGTATGGATTAATTAAATTGAATTGTCATAATAATGAGCGACCTTGTCCTCTCTCAATCTTCCAATCATACCGACCTTCCGCAACATCGCCAACCTCATTGAGTGTGTGGCGATGTTTGATTTCCTCAAAGGGCTGGAGGTGTTCCGCATAGTCGCAGAGCCATGCGCCGACCGCTTTCTGCTGCTCGGTGGTTTCCCCATAGCTCTGCATCACGCTCTTGATGTCGGCGGCTTCATCGTTGGAGAAGATTGACTTGTATTTCTCCGTGGCGAACCGGATTATCGCATCAATGGCTCGCCTGAACACCTCGCTTGCCTTGTAGAGAATATCAGCGATGACATTCAGAATATCCTGGCTCGTTTTCAGCGTACCCTGCAACCGTTTTATGGTCTTGTCCTTCTCCTCTGTTGCCCGGCTCACCGCCATGCTGATGCGGTGCTGCTCCCCGGTCTTCTGCTCCCGGAGCTGCCGCAGTGCCGTGTCCCTCTCGGATTCAAAAGTGTCAGCCCTTGCCATGGCACTGTCACGCTCCAGTTCGACCGTCCGTTTTGCATCGGTCAGTGCCTTTGTCCGCTTCGCCACCTCTTTCCTGACGGCATCGGGGAACGATTCTTTGATATGCTCGTTCTCGGCTTTCAGCTTCGCGTTCTCCTGCTCGATGGCTGCGTACTTACCCTTGCCGAAAAGGTTGGCGATGCCGGACTTTATGCTGTCCGTGTTCTCCCTGTCAATCTCCCGTGCCCGTTCCTCCTTTTCGGCGATCTCGCTGTCAAGCTCGGCACTGCGCCGCTGCATTTCTTCGTTCCCCGATTGGAGCTTTTCATGTTCCGATCTGGCTTTGTCCGTCTCGCGGACGGCGGCATTTCTATCTGCTTCGGCTGCTTCCTTTTCAAACTTCACCTGTTCGGCTTCCTCCTTCTGCTTGGCAAGGATGAAGTCCGTGCGCTCCAGATGATTCTTACCCGTCTCGGCTTTGGAGATGCCCCTTTCCATTTCAAGACACTCAGCCAAAAGTGTCTGCATCTCGCTCATGGCATTCTCGTCCAATTTGCAGGACTTCCCTGTATCATGGTTCATCCAGTCCCAAACGATATGGGCATGAAGATTGGGCTTCCATGTGGCGGTGTCTTGTGGGTTCTCGTAATGTCCCTCGTCACGGTGAATGAACACTTGCAGGGCTGTGATACCCCAACGCTCCTTGCACACCTCACAGAAACGCTGCAACTGTTTCATGCTGGTATCTTCCTTGATTACCACGACACCCTCTTTGAGTGGAGTGCTGCCACGCACAATGGTCACCCTGCCTGTTTTCTTGTTCACCTTCTCACGGTCTTTGGTCTGCATTGCCCGACCTGTCTTTTCTTTGACCATTGCGGCTATCTGATTGTAACGGTCGGTCAGCGAGGTATCGCCAAAGTCAGGTGCTACCCACACCTCATTTCTCGCCATGAGGTCAGTGCGAATATATAGATTTCCCTTGACTATATTGGCGAGGTATTCTGCTGTCCGCCTGTTGTGCGCCTCGCTGCTGCCTGTGTTGCAGGGCTTGATGTTGATGGATGTCTTCTGTGCCATATTGCTTTTGCATTTTATGATTATACAAGTGGGAAAGGGTTATTAGGGCAAAGCCTTAATCGGAGGGTGCAGGGAGAGGGTCACTTCCTGCTCGGGGTTCTCAGGGGTGGAAACCACTGGGCGGAGTTTCCAAAGAGAGGGTCACTCTTTGGTCGGGTTGCATAGGGCGGATAGCCCTTGCCGGGTTCTTAGGGCAGAGCCATAAGTCCCTCGGAAGAGCCCACAACTTTGGAGCGAAGCGGAGAAGTTATAGTGGGCTATATCTGGACAAGTCCAGTCAGTCACCCCACGACAACGGAGTACCGCTTGAAATTCCGCTTTCTGCGCCCGTCTGTCATTCGTATCTATGTCGGGATAGTCTCGCCGTCATTCATGCCGTCCTGTGCCTTTTTATGGCTCTCCGTGGGGATGCTGTCAAGCGGTCTATTCCCATAGTCTATGATATGGGGATTGTCCGTCTTTTCCTCGTCAAAAAAGTTCGGAGGTGGCAGGTCGGGAGTTTCAGACGAACAGAGGGAAGAAGAAAGAGGGAATGTGTCGCACTTTGTGCTGTCCGCTTCCTGTTCATGCCGTTGGTCATTACATTGCCTACCAAAAGAAAAAGATGTTTCGGTGGCAGGTGTCCGTATATCGCCAGTCTGTCCTTTGGCGGTAGCCGAAGGTCTGACATAATGGGGATTGGTCACAAGAACCCCATCGACATACCAGCCTGTGAGGAAATGCAAGGTATGAACGGAGGTTCGGTTGTTGGTCTTGGTGGTCAGCATACCGAGCCTGTTAAAACTGTCTATGAGTTTGCCGATGGTCTTGCGGTTACAGCCCAAGTATTCGGCTAACTCCACATCGGAGGTTGCGACCTGTCCCACCTCCAAAGCAATCTCTATTCCTTTGATTTTATAAACGGTCTTTGTCCGCACGGCTTCGGACATCAGCCTGTACAGGCACTTATATCGGTTCACGGATGATTTGCTTTCCAAAAGAAAAATCCATTGTTCGGATGACAGGATGGTGCAGTAATGTATGTTCTGTTTCTTGGTGTCCATAATCAATGATATGATGGTGTTACAATGGTCTGCTATCTGCCCATGCCGTATCTCCTTTCGGGCATATAATACTCCCTGTCCTCTGCTATGTGGTTCAGTACGTCTTGCAGACGATCGAGCTGGTCATGGTCAAGCAAACGGATGGCGTTGATGGTTATTTTCTGTGATGCTATCTTGCGGTGGGCGATGTCGGTTTCATTCAATGCACCGCCTTTGTCCGCATGGACAGAACGGAGGTAGTCATTGACCGCTTCCGTCTGTTCCTTGCTGGGATATGGTGCTGCCCATCTGTCTTGGATATAATCAACCATTTTGCTGACCGCCTGTGCCAGTTTGGGGTCTTGATTTGTGATGATGGCTATTAAAGTGTCCTTGTTCATATTGCCTCCTGCATTTAATTGTTCGTTTCAGTTTTCAGGGAACTCGGCTTGCGCTTCTTGCCACTCCGCAAGGATTCAAGCCGTTTGTTGAAATCTTCCTCGCAACCTGTTCCCGATGTTCCTCCCTGCTCAATCCAATGGATGATTTCATCTTCAAAGAAATAGAGTTTGTTTCCTTGCTTATGGTATGGTATGCGCTTCTCGGAAGTCATTGTATAAATGGTGGATGCGGATTTGTTAAGCAATACAGCCACCTCGTCCAATGTCAGCAACTTGTGTTTCCTACTCTGTGGATTGTCATTCTTGCCCAATGCTTCCTCCACTTTGCTTGTAAGCTGTCCGACACGTTCAATCAAAAGAGATACCGCCTGCGGTAACTGTTCAAATGTGATGTTGTCCATATATCTATGTTTTGTGTTACTACTTGAGTGTTATCTGTTCGGAAGCCTTGCGCTTCAAGTCATTCACCACATCGGCATAGACTTGTGTCGTTCCGACATTGCTGTGTGTGAGCATTTTTGATATGGTGTACAAGTCGGTGCCGGCAGCCAGTTGCAAGGTAGCATAGGTGTGACGGAACCCATGAAAGGTAATATGTTTCGTAATCCCTGCCGACTTAATCCAATCTTTGAGATATAAAGGGAGAATGGTTTGTGTCAGTCCCTTGAATACTTGTCCCTCTGTGCGTTCACCACACAGGGCAAGGGCTTCTTCAGACAATGGCAGCACGGCTTCCGTCCTCGTTTTCTTGGTAACGATGTGCATACACCAGCCACCATCAGCACCCTTGATGATGTTCTCCCACTGCAAACGGATGATGTCACTTATACGCAATCCTGTAAGGCAGGAAAAGAGAGCAGCCGACCTTATAACAGGTTTCTCACAAGGAGTGTTCGCAAGCATTTTCACCTCGTCAAGGGTCAGGAACTCACGCTTTGTATTGGCTTCTTTGGCGTGTTTCAACCGTGGGGCGATATTCTCCTTGATACGCCTTTCCTCGTATGCCTGGCGCAACACGCATTTCAACTTGTTCAGATTGTTGTTGGCGGTGGAAGCCATCATCTTGCTCTTGTTCTGTGTGGTGAGTGAGAGCATATAAGTGAGGTAGCCTTGACAGAAGTCCACTGATAGGTCATTGAACGTGCAACTGCCACCGCAATACTTCTCAAAGTGCTTGTAGGCGGTATTCCAATTTCTGAAATTATCATTGTCCGCCATCTTTGAGCGGAAGTATTCCAAGAAACTTTCCTTGCCCCTGTTGTGGTCAAGAAAGCCAAACTCCTCATTGATGATGGCTTCGGTTCTCTTGCACTTGATAAGTTCCGCATTGCGGAGCATAGTCTTGTTGAACTCCACCTCAAATTTCTCTGACGGGTTGGCATAGATGTAGATGCCAAGATATTCACGTCTTGTCGGTTTGCCTGTCTTAGGGTGTCTGATAGGTGGGTAGAAATCCAAATAAAGCGACACCTGCCCATTCTTGATAGTTCGTTTTCTGACCGTTACCTTTGTACAAATGTTTGTCATATCTTTGATGTTTTGATTATTGCTCTTGTTAAGGGGATGCTATACTTCACGTTTGGCTTTCGTGCTTGCGCTTTTCCGCTCTGATACCTTTCGGGCGGCATCCCAATCCGCTTTGAGATAGTACAGGCGGTTGCCGTGTATGCGCTTGGTTCTGACCCCATGAGTGAGGGCGAACCTGCGGACTTGGGTCTTTCCCAAACCGAACAGACGCATAATGTCGAAACAGGAATACCAATGCTCGGTCAGATTAGTGCCCAGCCGTTCACTTTCTTCTGCCATAGCCTTGTCCACTTCCGCTTTGGGGAAGCACTTGGTTGAATTGGCTTTGACACAAGGGATAGAGTAACGCATACGGAGGTTGTAAAACCGCCCATAGGTATAATTGAACTTTTGGCAAATCTCAGCCATTGTATAAAGGTCTCCACCGACATTTTTATCTTCCGTGAATGTGTCACGCACGGATTGTTTGTAGTTGCTCGATGGTATGAGCTGCCGTTTTGTTGGGTTGCTCTTTGTTTTCTTCTTTCCCTCTTGTTGAAAAGAAGAAACCTTGTCTGTATTCTGTATGTCTGCTTTCATCTTCTCTTTATTCTTTTTTATCTGCTTGGCGAATATCGAAGTATTGCGCTTGCAGTAGGTTGTTTCCTTAATCATCAAGAAGAAATCCTCTTTGGTGATTAGCGTAATGTGATACGTTATCTTGCAAGCTCTGAGTGTACCCTTGTATATCAAGTTGTACACGGTTCTGTTGCTCACTTGCAGAAGGTTCGCCACCTCTCCAATGGTGAGGAACGGCTTGCTTGGCATATCCCATTCTGAATGGGACTGACCTGTTAAATTCTGTTTAATATGACGGTCCATAATCGAAGAAATTTATTTGCACACTGTTGAACATTGTTGCACGCTGTTGAAAGGATGTCGTGCCGTGCGACCCCTCTCACGTGGTACAATGGCGGTACAAAATTACTCCAAAAAGGACGATTCGCCAATAGCCGAAATTTCGGTTTGTTAAAAATTATATCCTGTAAATCAGCATTTTATAACGCTAACTTTTGCTTCCGTTTGCCGTCGTTTTGACCTCCGATTCTTCATGTGGAA
>ERZ779890.1477-NODE-1477-length-24103-cov-5.330339_pt1 | contig 24103 bp, 20 predicted proteins | sample MGYA00511553_ERZ779890 | MGnify/ENA primary metagenome ERZ779890 (study PRJEB29588, sample SAMEA2152064) | human gut metagenome | biome: human gut; feature: human-associated habitat; material: faeces | place: Denmark | collected 2008/2010 ... | reverse complement strand
GTCTTTTATGCTGTAGTTTCTTACTGATTTTCTACTACGAATTTTACTACAGTTTCTACTACAAAGCCGCGGAAAACAGGGGTAAACAGAGGATAACAGAGGACAACGGAACATTTACAGAATATAGAGAAAAAGCCCAGAAACGCTATGTTTCCGGGCTTTTAAAATGGCTATATTACATTGTCCATGAAAATGTCATAAACTCTGGCAAAATCACTGTATGCTTCCATAAAAACCTCCAAATATTTTCCGGGCGTTCCATCGCCCGCAGCGTTCACATTATACCATGTCTTCCTGTATAAGTATACGCCTCTGACATAATATGACACAAAAAATCCGGGACCGCAGCCACAAAAGCTGTGATCCCGGAATTCTTATCTAACCGAATCTCCTGCTACTCCAGGCTTTACTGTACAGGCATATAGTATACGTCTGCAGCCTCACCGTGCCAGTAGAAGCTTGTTCCATCCTCTTCATATACATCACAGTCATACTGAGAAGAGAAGGTGAAACGGTTTCCTTCGTTATCCATCCATGCACCGTTTCCGTCCGGAACGATAACACGTGGTTTACCATCGGAGTTTCTGTAAATAGTTCTTGTCTCATCTGTGTTGCCAAGCTGCTCATCTGTAAATCCGCCATTTACGATAGCACCGGAGGAGCTGCTGTCAGTGGATGCAGTTCCATTGGAAGAACCATCAGATGTACTGCTTCCGTCTGTAGATGTTCCGTCAGATGCTGCACTTCCGTCTGTAGATGTGCTTCCGTCGGCAGCTGTAGTTCCATCTGCTGCTCCGTCAGAAGAAGCTGCTGCATTACCATCTGCAGATGCACTTCCGTCAGAGGAAGCTGCTGCATTACCTTTACCGGCAGTCTTGGCTGCGGAACCATTTGCCGCACTCTTCAGAGTGGAATCACCAAGGATCGCAAAGCTGTCGACAGACTCCTGAACCTTTTTCAGAGCATCCTCTTTTTTAACAGATGCCACAAGGCTGTAATACTCACTGTCATTTACAAAGTATTTATTGATAGCATATACATAACCGTCACTCTTGGTCGTATCCTTATATTTCACAGTATAGGAATAAATGTTGATTCCGTCTTTCTGATCTGCCTTGTAATCCTGGATCTCAAAATCGGTTCCATTTACCATGTTCTCTGCCTGTGTCATGGAAACTGCCATATCCTGGGAGTTCGGGATCACTGCGGATTCCAGATCTGCGCCGGATCCGTGAAGGATCAGGATCCTGCCCTGGTCCGGAGACTCGAAGCTTACCATATCTGTCTCGTCGGACTTGTTGGCCCAGGTTGCATCTGGAAGCTTGATCGCTACGGACTTATCCTTGGATGTATAGGTTGTATTCTGTGCGTCTGCTGCAACAGTCGGTGTAACCTTCGCTTTTTTCGCCGGTGTCGGAGTAGGAGTAGACTCCACAACCACGCTGTCCTCTTTTCCTCCTCCGAAACTACATGCCGTCATGACACCAGAAAGAGCAACAGTCATAGCTAAAAGTGCAATAAATTTTTTATTCTTCATAGTATCCTCCTCATAATCATCATCAGTCACAAAGTGTGTCCGGAATATTCACTCCTGAACACACTCTTTGCTATAGTTTACGATTTTATTACAGCTTTGTCAATTGATTTCTCCCTGTACTTTATGAATATCCTGTAAGCAGATATCCTGCTCCGTACAGGATTTTTCTAACATTATAATTTTCCCAGATATACCTATCTTATTCTCTTCTTATGCTGATCCTGTATTTCCCGTTTTACGCCTTCATTACGAAAGTTCTGGTTTATTCCCCACCAAGTAAGCCTCCTGTTTTAATGACAAATATCTCCCTGGATCTGTCCCCTCTTTTTTTTCTATAATTGTGTCTTTATTCATGTACACTCATGTTGTAAAGTATACCCAACCAAAAATATATGAAAAGAGGACATCCATACATTGATGTTTTCGGGAAAGGATCTATCACTATGGAAAAAGCAGTTCAGACATCTCAGAGAACTGACCAGGAGCTTTCATCTGTTCAGTTTCTCACCATTACAGCCGCATTTGTTGCACTGACTTATATCTTCACCGCATTTATTAATGTTAAGCTTCCGATCGCTGCCAACGGCGGACTGATCCACCTTGGAAATGTGCCGTTATTCATCGGTGCCATTTTATTTGGAAAGAAAACCGGAGCCATTGCCGGCGGGATCGGAATGGGGCTCTTTGACCTTCTCTCCGGCTGGACCCTGTGGGCACCATTTACTCTTATTATTGTAGGAATCATGGGCTTCACAGTAGGTAAGCTCACAGAGGATCGCCGGCACCAGAACATCAAATGGTATGTGATCGCCATTGCCGCAGCCTGCGTGATCAAGGTTGTGGGATACTACATTGCAGAGGTTATCATCTATGGAAATCCACTGGCACCGGTATCTTCCATCCCGGGAAACCTGGTCCAGATCGGTGTTGCAGCTGTCATCGTTCTCGTAGTGATCACACCATTAAACCTTGCAGCAAGAAAAACCGGATTAAAAAAATAGCTGTAACAGCTGCCGTAATTTGCGGAAATAATATAAAGATCAAGAGGTGAGCTTATGTATAAGATCATGACACCGGGACCTACACAGGTCGCAGAAAATGTCCGTCTGGCAAGAAGCATGGAATGCACAAATCCGGATCTGGACGAAGATTTTGTCGAATTTTATAAAGAAACCTGCGAGAAGATCAGCACTCTTCTCCATACCTCCAACGAAACCCTCATCTTAAGCGGTGAGGGTATCCTTGGACTGGAGGCTGCCATTGCTTCCATGACTGAGCCCGGAGATAAAGTTCTTGTTCTGGACAATGGTATCTACGGAAAAGGCTTTGCCGATTTTGTTTCCATGTACGGAGGCAGACCGGAGCTTTATACCAGAGATTATCAGAACACTCTCGATGTAAAGGAACTGGAAGCCTTCCTTGCGGATAACCATGACTACAAATATGCAACCGTAGTACACGGCGATACTCCAAGTGGCATGCTCAACGATGTATCTGCCATCTGCCCGCTTCTTAAAAAATACGGGATCCTTACCGTTGTAGATTCTGTCTCCGCTTCCTTCGGCGAGCCTCTGAACATTGATGCATGCCAGATCGATATCATGTGCGGCGGATCACAGAAGGTGGTATCTGCACCTCCGGGACTTACCTTTGTTGTAGTCAGCAGCGATGCAAAGAAGGCAATGACTGAAAGAAAGACACCCATTGCTTCTTTCTACGCAAATCTCACAACCTTTGCACATTATTATGAAGAAAAATGGTTTCCATATACCATGCCGATCAGCGATATCTATGGCCTGCGGGCTGCTATTGACAACATTGCCGATGATCCTGGGATCCTTACACGCCATGCCAGAATCGCCGCAGCCTCCCGAAAGGCCATTACAGGAGCAGGCCTGAACCTTTACCTGCACAGCGGATATTCCAGTACAGTTACTGTTTTTGAAGTACCGGAGGGCACAACAGCCGAAGCGATCCTTGAGGGAGTAAAAAAAGACTACAACATTATGCTGGCAGGTTCCTTCGATGTCCTGGCTGGCAAAGTGATCCGCATCGGACATATGGGAAACAACGCTACATTCTATAATATAAGAGAAGTTTTTGCAGCCCTGGACGGAACTTTACGCAGGCTTGGCGTTCCGCTTAAGGCTTCCATGGAGGATATCTTCTGCAAAAATATGCAGTAATTTCTGAGATTTCAATAGTAAAAAGCACTGTAAGATGAATCCAACTTTTCATCTCGCAGTGCTTTTTTATAATTCTTATAATATTTTTCTTTATTCTTTTACCGCACCGGATGTCATACCACCTACGATGTATTTCTGGCCGATCATGTAAACAATGATAACCGGGATACAGGTAAGTACGATATCAGCAAAAATATAGTTCCAGTAACTCTTGTTCTTTCCGAAGAACTGATATACAGCCATTGTCATCGGGAAGAGACGGCTCTTGCTTGACAGATACAAAGGTGTGAGGAAATCACTCCATACTGTCATGAACTGAAGGATAAAACATGTTACCATAGTTGGTTTCAGAAGCGGCATGATGATCTTGAAGAACAGGCTTAACGGGCCTGCGCCGTCGATAACAGCAGCCTCGTCCAGCTCAACCGGGACAGAGATTACGAAGTTACGGATGGTAAATACACAGAACGGAATCATTGCACTGGTAAATACCATGATAATGCCAACTCTTGTATCGTTCAGGTGCAGTGTACTGAGTACACGTACCAATGTTACATAGTTGACCGGGAAGAACAGTCCGCAAAGTACAAAGTAATACAGGAATACATTCAATTTTGTTCTCTTACGGCACATAACAAATGCAGCCATGGAGCAAAGTACAACGCCAAGTGTTGTAGCGATCAGCGCATATGCAAAACTGTTCAGGAATCCCTGGATCAGGCTTCCTTTTTCAATAACCTCAGAGTAGTTGGAAAATACCCACTCTGTAGGAAGTGCCAGACTCATTCTGGCTGCCTCTGCTTTTGTCTTAAAAGAGTTGATCAATACCATATAAAATGGAAGCACGACACATAAGCAAAGCAGGATACATACAACATGTTTTAATAAATTCTGAATTCTTTTTTTTGCCATTACTGCTGTACCTCCTGTTTACTTAATGTCTTAACAATAAATACACCTATGATCGCTGTAATTACAAGAAGAACAGTATTCAATGCAGAAGACATTCCATACTGGCCTCTGGAATAGAGCTGGAATGCATAAGTTGTAAGAACCTCTGTTGCATGTCCAGGGCCACCGTTTGTAAGTACATAAACAATATCGAATACTTTCAGACCATATGTAATACCAAATACAAGATTGATCATGATAGCACCACTCAGCATCGGAAGTGTTACATACCGAAGTCTCTGCCAGAAGTTTGCACCGTCAATCTGTGCAGCCTCATAATAAGATTTCGGAATCGTATTCAGACCTGCAAGAAAGATAGTCATAACATAACCAATACCTCGCCATGCATCTACACCATAGATGGATTTCCATACAATAGCCAGATCAGACAGCCATTTCTGTTTGAAAATTCCAAGATGGAATGCATCAAGAAGTGTGTTTAAAAGTCCGTTATTATAATTCAGGATGGATTTAAATACAAGACCAATGATTACAAAAGGCAGAATAGACGGCAGGTAGAGCAATGTTCTGTAAAGCCCTTTGCCTTTAAGTCCCTCCTGAAGCATAATCGCGATCAGAAGAGCCGGGATCAGCTTAACGATGTTGGAAATGATAGTAAACTTCAATGTATTGCCAATACCGCTCAGATAAGACTTATCTGATGTAAAAATCTCAGCAAAATTCTGCAGTCCCACAAAATGAGTACCATTAAGAACACTTCTGGAGTTCCAGTCTGTAAAGGAGTAACCAACACCCATTACACTGGGAAGCAGGAAAAAAATGATATATAATGCCAACGGCAGTATCAGAAACCACTGTGGATAGATTCTCTTCTTATTCACAGAAAGCACCTCCTGTTTTAAGTTAAAACAGAGCCGGCAAATACCGGCTCTGCCTTCGGGTCAACTAGTTTTAAGTTCTGTTATTTATTTCCAGTTCTCGTCGCCTACAGTTTTTGCTGCCTCAGCACGGTTGGTATCCATGTTCTTAAGAACATCGTTTGCTTCCATCTCGCCCTGGCAGAATGCAACCATATCCTGACCAAACTGTGTCCAGTAATCGTTTGTATATTTTGTACCTGTCTGAAGTGTTACAACAGCCTTCTTGTCATCCGGAACTGTTTTAAGGAACTCCTGCTCCTCTGGCAGCCAGTGCTGCTCAAGCTTGTCATCGTTAACGTCAAGGTTTGTGTATGCCGGAGAGTTGTCAAGAATTTCCTGAAGGCTCTCTGTTGTTGTAACGAAGTTGAAGAACTCTTTTACAAGATCCTCATGCTCTGTTCCCTTGTAACCAAACATTGTCGGGCCGGAGTTGCTGCTTGGATACCAGGTATTGTCGCCAAGTGGCTCAAGGAACATTCCAAACTCATCAGATGTGCCTGTGTCTTCCTGGATCTGTTTGATGAAACTGGAATTTGCAAGTGCCATTGCACAGTTTCTGTCACCAAATTCGTTGGACATGTTTGTACTGTCTGTTCCGATCCAGTCTTCTCCGAAGTATCCTGCATCAGAGAGTTCTTTGAACTCATTCAGAACTTCAAGCATCTTCTCGTTATCTGCAAATGTTGCTTTGTTTTCATTTAATTCATCATAAAGACCAGGTGTTGCTTCTTCATAAACGCCGCCGATCTGGAAAAATGCCAGCTGATGCTGCCATCCATCTGCACCAGGCATGAACCAAGGTGTGATTCCTGCATCCTGGATCTTACCGCAGAGTTCTTTCAGCTCATCATATGTTGTCGGTACTTCCCAGCCGTTCTCTTCGAACAGTGTCTTGTTGTAAACCATTACATACTCCGGAGATGCGTTCCAGATCTGAAGTCCGTACAGTTTGTCATTGTATACGCAGGACTCTTTTCTTGTCTCCGGCATAACATTCTCCCAGGAAGCTCCTGTAAAGTCGATGCAGTATTTCTCAGGATCAACGATGGTAGATTCAATTGCAAACGGGTTGGACTGGATCCAGAAGATATCTGCACAGGAATCTGTAGCAAGTTTAGACTGAAGAAGATCTGAATACTGATCAGCCGGAATTGTCTGAAGGTCTACGGTAACATCGTAGGTATCCTCAAAACGTTTAATTGTCTCATCGTAACGATTGTCCATCCATCCTGCTGAAACCAGGATGCTGAGCTCCTCGCCTGCGAAATCGCTCTTCTCATCCGCTGCAGATACGTTCACTGCAAGTCCTGTCGTCATGGAAGCGATCATCGCTGCTGCACAGGCTACTGCCAGAAATCTCTTTCTTTTCATTAATGTTTCCTCCTTTTTTTGAACTGATTTTTCGTTCTCTCTTGATGATATTAGTTTATCATCTGATCATTTTAAAAGCCATGGATATTCCTGCCCTGTATTTGTACTTTTTTCACAGTTTATTATACTTTTTTCATATTTTCCGTAACTATACACAAGTTTCTATTGACATTTTCAAGCACTATTTCAGAATTACATTTTTACGGTTTGTACTTTTTTTACAAATGTGCTATACTTTTAGCCAATGTTTTGCACGACCATTTCACACACAGGGGGCTTACCAATATGAAAACACGCAGTCTGCAGTCCAAACTTTTTATCGCCTATCTTGGCATGGCCTGCCTGATCCTTTTTTCTTTTGCCATATTCTTTTATGTTTTTGCATCCGGGCAGCTGAAGAAAAGCCAGATCAGTGCCATGAGCACCTTAAATTCCACATTTCAGTCCCAGGTAGACTCTGCAATCCAGAATCTTGACACTGTATCTGTAAACATCAATTACAGCAACATGTCGAAATCCGTTCTCGACCAGAAATTTGACCTTAATATTTCCGATGAAATGCTTTCTGCCATGTCCGATCTTTTTATCTCCTTAAGCGGCACTGAATTGAAAGCAGATCAGGTAAATCTTTATGATTTCTCCGGATATGTGCTCCAGGCCGGCCTTTCCACCATGGTCAAAAAAAGCAACGACTCTCATAATGAATGGATCCAGAAAGCCCGTGAAGCCAACGGAAAAAAAGTCCTGACAGCTCCTTACAGCACTTACGTCTATTCAAAATCTGCCCGCTATCCCCAGTGGTTCATCTCCCTGTACCGCTCCTTCACCAACCAGTACGGCCGTGGTGTCGGCGTGATTGAAACCGCCAAACAATGTAAATCCATCTTTAAGAGCATCATTTCCTATGAGAAAAAAAATCACGGAAACGCTGCCAGTGTCTATGTTTTCAATGATTCCGGCGATCTTATCTATCCTTATGATATCACAGCCGACGATGCCAATGATATTTCAAAATATTACAAACTTACTGATTCTGACCAGGATACCCTTACCGTACAGAGTCCCGTCACAGATCAGAAAGAATACGTCTCCAGACTGAATTCCGCATATACAGGCTACACTTATCTGACTATCCAGCCGGAATCTGTGATCCTTGCCCCTGTATACAAAATGCTGAAGATCCTTCTGGCTGTTGTTGCTGCTTTTCTTGCCGCAGCAGTAATCGTTTCCTACAGGCTTTCCCGCTCTGTAGTAAAACCGGTGAAACACCTGAAGCACATTATCCAACGTATGGAACTGGACACTCTCGGCCAGGAAAAAGTCACTTCCTATCCGGTTTCCGTCAATGAACTGGAAGAACTGTATCAGGCATTCCAGCTGATGAGCGATAACCTAAAAGATTCCATGACTCAGCTTAACGAAGCCAAGGAGCAGGAAATGAAAGCACGCAGCATGGCTTTGCAGAGTCAGATTAATCCTCATTTTTATTACAACTCTCTTTCCAGCATTATGGTGCTTGCAGAAAACGGAGATACGGATACCGTGGAAAAAATGTGCCGCAATCTTTCCAGGATCATGCGTTATATTACCAATACTGCTGAAACAACTGTAACACTCCGCGAAGAGCTTGATTATGTCCAGAAATATCTCTACTGCATGAAGGTCCGCTACCAGTCCAGTCTGAATTATTCCATTGATGTGGATGAATCTCTTCTGGATCAGCCGGTTCCGAAGCTGATCATCCAGCCTATTGTGGAAAACGCTATCAAATATGGTTCTGACTGCGAACCGCCATGGACTATCACAATCAGCAGTACAATAAACCAAAACAGCTGGCAGATCGATGTTACAGACACCGGACCGGGATTCACTGAAAAAGCCAAGAAAAAAATAAATTCAGATATCATGAATGCCATTCGAAATCCCGGCATGCCTGCTTTGAAGATCAACGGTCTTGGCACTGTCAATGTATTTCTCCGCTGGAAACTCTTCTGCAAAGATGACATCATTTTCAGGTATGGAAATACAGCGGACGGCCACGGAATTGTTTCTATTGGACGGTATTTTCAGACAGATGCGGAGGAATAATACTATGAACTATACTGTTATTGTGGCAGAAGATGAAGAACTTCTTCTGAATAATCTGGTACATAAGATTGAAAAAGCAGATCCTGATTTTCAGGTGATCGGCACAGCACAGACAGGTGCACAGGCCCTCTCGCTGGTGGAACAGATGAGCCCGGATGTGGTATTTACGGATATCAAGATGCCCGTCATGGACGGAATCACCCTGCTCACCAGGATCCGTGATCAGTTTCCCTTTACGAAATTTGTGATCACCAGCGGATTTTCTGATTTTGAATACGCAAAAAAAGCCATCACGCTGAAGGTTTCTGATTACCTTCTGAAGCCTGTAGATCCGGACGAACTCCAAAATGTTCTCCTTAAGATCAAACAGGAACTTCAGATCAAACGTGATGACTACGAAACCGTATTCGCCCCAGGTGCTTCCTGCATGTCACCGGGACAGATTGCAGAGCTTCTCAAGAACTTCATGGTACAGAATTATGCAGAGGATATCAACCTGAACCTGATTGCAGGAACCATGAACTACAGTCCCAGCTACCTGACCAAAATCTTCTGTCAGGTCTATGACTGCACCCCTACCAAATATCTGATCAATCTCCGGATGAGCCATGCACAGAAGCTGCTGATCCATGAGCCTTCCCTTTCTGTAAAACAGATCGGTGAAATGTGCGGCTATCACGACCAGGGATATTTCAGCAGGATCTTTAAGAAACATACAGGGAAAAGCCCTCTGGAATATAAAGATGAGGGAGAGCGCCAGCAGATCAGTTAATAAATTTTCCAGGTATATATAAACAAAAAAGTCATTTCACGACGTCCGGTTATGCTCTGTTCCCAAAGCATCCGGCTTCTGAAATGACTTTTTATATTTTATTTCACAACTTCATACATATACAATTCATGAAGAGCTCTCGTCGCCGCAATATATCTCGCCCGCTCCACGATCGGACTTCGGTCTTCCCCAGGAAATACAGAAAATACTTGATCAAACTCCAGCCCCTTTGCCATGTAGAATGTTGTGACAGTCAGGCCTTTTTGGAAGTTTGTGCTGTCTCTGTGAAGAAGGGACAGACGCTCCTTGGTATCAAAGCCTTCTGCTTCCAGCTTCTCCTTCAGAATGTAGTAAGTTTCCCTTGCTTCATCTGCAGTTCTTGCGATCACAGCTGCTGTTTCATAAGAAATAATGTCTTCAGCTGCCTGCTTCTCAAGCCGCAGCTCTCTCACTACGCTCTCCAGTGCCTCCTCAAGCCCCGGAAATTCTTTTTCCACAACAGGTTTTCCATGACGTTCAAAAAGCTCCACTTCCGTAATTCCCGCCAGTTTATTGGCATAAGACGCAATCTCAACAGTATTACGGTAGCTCTTGTTCATCACGATCCTGCGTATATCTTTTCCAAAGATCTTAGGCAGAAATGTCAGCACATCCTGTTGCTCGCCGTCCATAGTCTGTTCTCTGTCCCCAAGAATAGTCATCCTGCATTTAAAGAGTCTCTGAATGATCAGATACTGGATCATGGAATAATCCTGCATCTCATCCACGATCAGATGGCGCACACCGGAATCCTCCTGCTGAGTTTCCAGCCGATATTTCAGATACAAAACCGGATACACATCCTCATAGCGCAGCTTTCTTTTTTCATACTGAACCTGTGGAAGAGAAGGAAAACCCTCCTGTCTCAGGAAACGGTTGTACAGCACATAGAGATCTCTTGTCTCATACATCCTGTAGAAACGGTTCTTCACAGCCTCCCTTTCCTCATCCGGAAGATCGAATCCCTTAAGAGTCTCCACCTCATCAATGAAATATTCTGCTACTGCATCCATTCTGGAAAGCAGCGGGATATCCATGAATTTAAAGTAAAAAAGCTCTATGATCTCCTGCTCTTTTTTGACCACGCCTCTGTGTTCCACATCACGGAAGTTCATAAGGCTGTCCTCAAGCTCCACCAGATATCCTTCCATACGATCCAGAAAATCCCGTGACAGTTTCTCTTTCAGAAGCTTTTCATCGCATAATCCTGCAATCTGACGCTCGATCAGATCATATCTGTCTTCACAGTCAGAAACAACATTTTTCAGTCTCTTGTATGCAAAAAGGTCAAAGCTCATCTCCCGGATATTCTCCTCGCCAAGCTCCGGCAGGATATGGGAAATATAGTCCGAGAACACCCCATTCGGTGAAAGCACCAGCACAGAAGAAGATTTCAGATTTTTCCTGTCATGATACAGGAGATAAGCGATCCTGTGCAGGGCAATGGAAGTCTTTCCGCTTCCTGCTGCTCCCTGGATCACCATGATACGATCCGAAGTGTTTCGGATGATCGCATTCTGCTCCTTCTGGATCGTGCGGATAATATTCTTCAGCTGTACATCACCGTTACTTCCAAGTTCTGCCTTCAGGATCTCATCGTCGATCTTCACATCACTCTCAAACTCATAGATCATTTTTCCACCGCGGATCTTGTACTGCCACTTGGCAGCAATATCCCCGTGGATCTCGCCAAGCGGAGCCTGGTAGGAAGCCGGTCCCTTGTCAAAATCATAGAACAGTCCGGACACAGGCGCTCTCCAGTCATAGATCAGCGGAAGTCCGCCGTTCTCCTCAGCCAGGTTCGCAATTCCGATATAAAATATCTCCGGCTCATCTTCTCCTTCATAGCAGAAATCCACCCTTCCGAAAAACGGTGAATCCATCATCTTCCTGAATCTCCGACGCAGTTCGATCTTCTCATTGCTGGCATTGATCTCATGGAGAAGTGCCTGCTGGTTATCAAAATTCTCATATCCGTACTGGTCCATCTCTGTATAGTTTTCCCAGTAGTACTCATGCATACCTTCGATTTCTTTCTGCCCGACCTCTATGGATTCATCCAGCTGTGCGATCCTGTGCTTCAATGTCTCTGTCACATGTGAAAGGTATTCACGTCCGTTTTTTACCGCTGCCATAAGCCTTAATCCACCACTACAGCAGTTCCACTTGCTGTTACCATCAGCATTCCATTATCTGCACCAAGCACTTCGTAGTCAATATCCACACCGATCACTGCATTAGCTCCCATTGCACCTGCACGCTGCTCCAGCTCTGCCAGGGCTTCTCCTCTGGCTTTCTGAAGTTCTTCCTCATAACCGGCGCTTCTGCCGCCAAAGAAATTCCGAAGACCTGCTCCAAGATCTTTCATGAAATTTACTCCTGTGATCACTTCTCCAAATGCGATTCCTTTATATTCACGGATTGCTCTTCCCTCTACAGATGGCGTTGTTGTTATGATCATGGTAAAATCCTCCCGTTTCTGTTGTTTTTTCTCCGGCATAAAAATGCCTTATTACAGAATTATACCCGAAAGCCGTCACGATGTATAGAGTAAAAAAAGGCTGCCCAAAGAGATGCCAGGCACCTTTTCAGACAGTCTTTCCTTATTATCGCTTATTTATTTTACAACTTCAGTCACATAGGAAACTTCTTCCATTCCCGGATAACTTCCCTGACGCCCGCCAACAGTCAGAGTTCCTGTTTTATCATCCCAGGTAAGCTCTGTTGTTGCATAAGCACCGTTTTCAAAATTGTAGTTATTTCCCTCATCCTCATAAATAGTGAACTTGCAGTCTTCACCTGGATATACCATAAGTTTCACCGACTCCTCAGGTTTCTGGGAAGCATATACAAGTCCCTCTGCAACAGGAAGGATACTTCCTGCTTTTACAAAGATCGGCATCTGGTCGATCGGAGCATCTACGGTTACGTACTGGCCGCCTTCATACTCCTTGTTTGTCCAGTAATCGTACCATTTCGTACCTGCCGGGAGATAGCATTTCCATGTTTTCTCTCTATGGAGCTCAGTACTCTCCGGTCCGTAATACATCGGCTCTGTAACAGCACAGATCAGAAGGGACGGTCCGAACATAAACTCATTCTCAACCTTGCGTGCTTCTTTATCCTCCGGGAAGTCAAAGAGAAGGCTTCTCATAATCGTATAATCATTAAAATGTACAGCACCTGCAAGGGAATAAATATACGGCATCAGATGATAACGGAGCTTGATAAACTTCTCAATGGCATCATAGAACATGGTTCCTTTTTCACCAAAGTTCCAGATTTCTCTTGGTGTATCAGTTCCATGGGAACGGAACATCGGAAGGAAGGTTCCCATCTCCAGCCATCTTGTATACAGCTCACAGTATCCTTTATCCTTCACACCTTCGTTATATTTGCCCTGCCAGAACCATTTCGGCTCCGGATCTGTGTTGCAGCCGCATCCACGGTTCTGCCACTTATCAGCAACTGTAAAGAAAGCGCCGATATCCAGTGTCCAGTATGGATATCCACTCAGTCCCATATTCAGGCCTTCCACGATCTGTGTCTTAAGATTATCCCAGGATGCACAGGTATCGCCTGACCACAGCATTGCAGAATATTTCTGGCCGGAAGCATAGCCGGAACGTGTCAGGTTAAGAACTCGTTTCTCTTCTGTAGTTTTTCTCTGATTCTCATAAATTCCCTTTGCATGCATCAGTGCAAAAGCATTGGCAACAGCAGGATCCAGATATTTCTTGTGCTCACCGCCGACAAGCTCATATCTTTCCCATGGCTCTCTCTTTGCTGCACCACTCCAGTCAGGACCGGAAAACGGTTCTGTGGAATCGCACCACCAGGAATCAAAGCCCTGGTCAAAAAGTCCTTCCTGTGCCTGTTTCCAGTACATTTCTCTCGCTTCTTCATTAAAAGCATCATAAGTCGCATAATCATAAAGAAGATGACCAGTCTTAAAAAACTCTGTATGGTTCTTGCCGCCTGCATTCATATTCGGCCATACGGAAACCATGGTATGGGCATTCAGTTTGTGGATTTCCTCCGCACATTCTTTCATATCTCCGTAACGCTTCTGATCCAGGATCTTCTCGCCCCAGTTTCCAGGATCCCAGGTATTCCAGTCCTGTACCACACAGTCAAGCGGAACCCCGATCTTACGGTAGTGGCGAACAATCTCAAGAAGCTCTTTTGCCGTGTAATACTGCTCTTTGGACTGTACATAGCCATAAGCCCATTTCGGCAGCATCTGCGCCTTGCCTGTAAGATAACGGTAATCATGGATGATCTCATCCATAGTATGACCGCCCATAAAATAATAATCGATCTGATCTACAGTATCCAGAAACAGATAGGAATCTTTCAGATCATCATTAAAAGTCATAAGTGAACAGCAGTCAACAAGAATTCCATATCCTTCTGTGGAAACCAAAACCGGCATCGGGATACGCATGTTATGCTGATATAAGTACTGGCAGTGACCTCTGTAATTGTAAATACCTTCTTCTGCCTGTCCAAGCCCATGGATTTCCTCATCCTCTTTCCATGTGAAGAACAGTTTTCCACGATATGCTGTTCTTACTTTCTCAGCTTTCAGATTCTGGATAAAATTCCTCTCACCGTCAACTGTCTTTACACGGTTGATGATCGGCTCCTCATCGCCTGTATTATAGTGGATCACATCTGTTTCAGTCAGTTCCGGTTTCTTCTGGGAAAGCCACTTGCTTCCGTCTGCATGCTTCCAGATGATATCACCGGATGCAGTGTTGATCTCTGCACAAACTTTCACAGTTTTCACAATGATACTTCCTGCATTTTCCTCTGCTGAAAAATCAACCTCAGGATATTCTTTTTTCTCAATGATCAGGGAGTCCTGTGCCTCTTTGATCTCTTTTCCGGAAACGATCATGCGGATGATCTCCTCTGTCACCGGAACCACCCGGTATGTCAGCTTTCCTGCTTCAAACTGTACATAGCTATCTGTTTTAACCATAATTTCCCTTCTCCTTATCTGTCCGGTAAATCAGACATTAATATTCCGTTTCTGATATCGGAGCCTTTCTAATAAAAAAGCTCCGATATCAGGACAAAATTTCTTACTTTTATCCTAACATCGAAGCCTGATTTCCGTCTATGACTTATCCGCTCATGAATTTTAACTATTTTTACTGTTTCTTCTGCTTCTCATCTTTCGGCGGTTTCCCCACGTGTTTTTTGTAAAGTCTGTAAAAATTGGAAATATTATTAAATCCGCATTCCATGGCGATTTCCGTAACATTTTTATCTGTTTCCCGAAGAAGCTCACGCGCATGGTTGATCCTCATCCTTGTGACATAATCGCTGAAACTGATATTTGTCACCTTACGGAAATAAGAAGAAAAATAGTTGGAACTCATATATACGGAAGAAGCAACTTCTTCCAGAGTGATCTTCTCACAGTAATGATCATCTATGTAATTAAAAGCCTGCTCAAGACGCTTCATTGCATTTTTCTTCTCACGGAGCATTTCCCCTGACTTGCTCTTATCCTGATAAGCCCGGATCAGCATGGTAAGGATGCGAAGTACATTCGCCTTGATCATCAGCGGATAGCCTTCTTTTTTCTGCTGCCATTCGTGATAGATCTCCCAGATACTGGAACGGATCTCTCCGCTTACCTCTTCTTCCCTGCCGATACGGTTCTTAAAATTACTTCCTCTCTCAACAAAAGGCTTCAGATATTCCGTATCAAAAATACTCAGCTTTTCGGCCACGAATTCCGGTGAAAAGATCATCACAAGAAGCTTCATGTCTCCACCGATCAGCTTCCATCCATGAGGCTCCACATTATTGAAGATGATGATGTCATCTTCTTCCATTGTATATTCCTGCCCGTTTACAAAATAATTTCCCTTGCCCCCCAACACACAGGTGATCTCGAAATAGCTGTGCCAGTGATAACTTCCAGGCCGACTGTTCTCCGGTGTCAGTTCCACCTCTGAAATCTGAAAAGGAAATTCTTTGTCAAGGGGTATGTTGTCTCTCTCTAATCGCAAATTCTGCCTCCTGTAAACGCAGACACTGTCATCGCATCAGCTGTTTCCGGCAGGACCGGCAGCCTTTCCAGTGTCTTCTTACGCTCACAATATTATAGCAGATATTATTTTTCCATGCAATCTGTGATAGTTCGTTCTAACTCTTCCAGCTGATCTTCGTGCTTCCCATGGACAGCAATGCGGAAATAATCATTACCCTGAATTCCTTTTATCATATAGTAATCGCTGTCAATCTTAAAAAACGGCTGTTTCAGCATATCAAGATATGTGAATCCACCCAATGGTCTCAGCTTCAGGATGAATTCCCGCTCTACCGGTTCATCCAGAAGATAATCCCAGGCAAACCAGCCGGATTCTGCACATTTTTCCCTGGAAGGCTGTTTTCCTATTATTTTCATAATCGTGTATTCCCCTTTCCTTTACAGGCAGATTTCCCGTGGATCTGCTGTCTGCCCTATATGACTGATTCCTGCGATCGTTCTTCGTAATACATCCGTATAAATTTGCTCTGTAACTTGCCTGCTAAATATTCCGTGCCACAGATGCTGCTATTTCCTTCGCAGCTCCTAAAAATTCCTTTATATCCTTCTCCTCCGTAAACCACGAAACACTTACTCTCACAGTTCCGCCCTCTTCTGTTCCCATTGCCTTATGGATCAATGGCGAACAGTGAAGCCCTGAACGGACAATGATCCCATATCCGCTTTCCAGAATATACGCGGCATCCGAAGCTATCAGTCCCTGAAAATTCAGGCTCATCACAGGTCCTCTGCATACGTCATGGTTTCCGTAGCTCCTTACACCCTCTATCTGTTCCAGACCACAATAAAGCATTTCCATCAGACGAGCTTCTTTTTCCATAATTGCCGCAAGTCCTGTCTGCTCAATAAACTCCGCCCCAGCCAGAAGTCCTGTGATTCCCGGCATGTTCTGAGTTCCTACCTCATACTCATAATCTTTGTTCTCGTAGGTAAGCTGTGCGCTGTTTCTTCCGGTTCCCCCATATTTCAGAGGCTTCAGCTCAATTCCGCTCCTGACATAAAATCCGCCGGTTCCCTGAATTCCCATCAGACTTTTGTGGCCTGTAAAAATAAGCGCATCTGCTTCCCATTTATCTGCATCAACAGGGATACAGCCAGCACTCTGCGACACATCCACGATCAGGATCAGTCCATGTCTCTTTACAAATTCCCGGATCATCTCCATATCCTGCACACAGCCTGTCACGTTGGAACAGTGGTTCACGATCAGCACACAGCTGTCCGGTCGTACTGCTGTTTCCAGGGCTTCTTCCGTCACTGTCCCGTTTATCGTACACTTCACTACCAGCACCGGATGTTCTCTCAGCTGTTCCAGATTATATACCGGACGTAGCACACTGTTATGCTCTGTCTGCGTTACCAGGATGCTACTGCCTTTTTCACCGTAGTCCAGCCCCCCAAGGACTGTATTCATGCTTTCTGTTGCCCCTGATGTAAAAAATATTCTCTCTGTTTCCCTGATTCCAAGGAGCTGTCCCAGTTTTTCCCGGCAAAGTACTTCCACATCTTTTTTCATGATCGAGCTGCCGCCCCGGAACTGCGAAGCAGGCGTGCCGCTAAGACACGCCTGCACAGCTTCCGAAACAGCAGGGGGCTTCGGCCAGGAAGTTGCCCCGTTGTTCAGATATATCATCCAATCATCCTTCCAGAATATTGAAGTTCATAATTTTTGCAATCTTCTTGATCATCTTTGTGTAATCACCGAAGATCAGCACCTGATGATGTCCGAATCCTGCAAGATTGTGCATGAATTCTCTTGCATCGTCCATCTGGATGTAGTAGAACGGACTGCAGTATGTATCTGCATATTCAGAACGGATAACCTTGCCTTTCTTGATGCACATGGTATCGCCTGCCGGATTGAAACGTCCAAGTGTGATATAATCATCATCGTTCTCTGTGAAGTCAACCTGCAGTTTTCCACCGAATCCCTGGCCTGTGAATGCCCAGAGTTTGTATGCCAGCGGTTTTGTTCCATAACCGTTCATCTGAAGAGCCGGTACTGCATGGTGGATGCGGAGAAGCTCGTCTGTCTCGTGGTTCGGGTTACCCATGAATGCTGGACGTTTTCCGGCATACTGCATGATCAGCATGGCCATCAGTGCATTAAGATCTTCCTCACATCCGCTTGGAATTCCCTCGTCTTTCATGATGGAATGGCACATACATGGTGTGAATTTACGGTTCTGCGGGATTTCTGTTGTACAGAGCTCATGACATGCAGTTGAGAAAGCGTTGCAGTCATAAATATCCATCATCTTTTTGGCAGCCAGATAATATTTCACGTCATTGATAAACCAGTCTGTGTTTACCTGTGTATCGGTAGATCCTGCAATGATCTTATCTGCAATCGGTTTTGCTTCCTCATCTGTGATCTCATCCATATATTTGAAGATGGATGTAAATGGAAGCTTCACCACTTCAACTCCGTAACGCTGACGAAGGATCTCCGGATCGCGGATCAGACTCTGAATTCCGAATGTAGGCTGAGATCCTGCTGTCAGTACAAGCGCCCTTGTATTGCGAACTGCTTTTCTTACCCAGAGAATATGCATGATCTCATTCACATCCTGAAGATCCATACATACATATGCCTCTACTCCGATGGAACGGCAGTATGCTGCAAAATCAATTCCTTCGTTTCCGTTCTGCCAGATAACGACCGGCTTTCCGAAACGCTCAAGCTTAGGAATTCTCCATCCCATGCAGAGGAAGCAATCGATCTCATCAACATCCTCTCCGATTTTTGCAAAAAGGTCTTTATCTACAACAAAAGACTCATTATAGCGGACATCCACAGGCTCCGTGAATTCTACCTCATCAATAACCCCTTGTAATCCCTTAACTGAATTTTTGAATGCCTCATCAGCTGCTTTTGTCTCAGCTTCAACAGTCATATCCTCTTTATGTCCGGCACGACATGGTCCCTCCCAGAAATGTGTATGTGTCAGACATCCAACCAACGGTTTTACTACAAGTTTCATATCCATTGCTTTCTGTTTCATAATAAAAATACCTCTCTTCTCTTTAACATTCCGCATTTTCCAGTTTGTAGTTTTTCCACACACTCGATATATCCTATTATACTGTATGAAGCATGGAATTCCTCTTTATTCTTCCGAACAGACTGTACTTTCTTACGATTTTGTGCTATTTTCATATAATTTATATTATTATTCCCATCGTTTTTATATGAATTATACAATATTTATTCACCACATTAACCTGAAAAAAATCCGCAAAAAAAGCACCGGAAACGTGGCCGATCCGTTTTTCGGATGGAAGTACATTTCCGGTGCTGTAATCCTGCCCAATACTCAGGTTATTTTATGCCTGTGCCTCTTTCAGCAAAGCAGACATTCGGAATCCGCTTCGCTACTTCCTCATGAACAAAAACAGGATTATGCCTGTTTTTGTTCAAACTGACTGTTATACAGATCCGCATAGAAGCCCTTCCGTGCCAGGAGCTCTTCATGATCTCCCTGCTCAATGATATCTCCATCCTTCATCACCAGGATCAGATCTGCATCCTTAATGGTAGAAAGTCTGTGGGCAATAACAAAGCTGGTCCTTCCCTTCATCAGGTTATCCATAGCCTTCTGGATCTGCATTTCTGTTCTTGTATCAACGGAAGATGTGGCCTCATCCAGGATCAGGATCTTATTGTCTGCCAGGATCGCTCTTGCAATGGTAAGCAACTGCTTCTGCCCCTGAGAAACATTACTGGTTTCCTCATCCAGGACCATCTGATAGCCGCCGGGCTGCTGCATGATAAAGTTGTGGATATGGGCCGCTTTTGCTGCTGCGATCACCTCTTCATCCGTTGCGTCCAGTCTTCCGTAGCGGATATTTTCCATAATGGTTCCGGAAAACAGCCAAGTGTCCTGCAGCACCATTCCGAACATCTCACGGAGATTGCTGCGGTTGAAGTTCCGGATATCATGTCCGTCAACCTTGATGCTTCCGCCATTTACATCATAAAAACGCATCAGCAGCTTTACGATCGTCGTTTTTCCTGCACCTGTAGGTCCTACAATGGCGATCTTCTGACCGTCATGCACATCTGCGGAAAAATCATTTACAATGATCTTATCCGGATTATAACCGAATCTCACATGCTCAAACTGTACATTTCCTTCCAGTCCCTCAATGGAATCCGGGTTCTCCGGCTGAAGCTCCTCCTCCGGCTCCTCAAGAAACTCAAATACCCGCTCAGAAGCTGCCGCCGAAGACTGCAGAAGGTTTGTAACCTGGGCGATCTGCTGGATCGGCTGTGTAAAGTTACGAATATACTGGAAGAAGGACTGGATATCTCCAACCTCGATAGTTCCTTTGATGGCAAAAAGCCCTCCGAGAAGTGCCACCATCACATATCCCAGATTTCCCACAAACTGCATGATCGGCATCATCATCCCGGAAAAGAACTGTGACTTCCATGCAGACTCATAAAGCTTCTGGTTGTCATGCTCAAATTCCTTCAGCGCATCCTGCTCTTTGTTGAATACTCTTACCACATCATGGCCGCCGAAATTTTCCTCAACCTGACCATTTACTTTTCCCAGGTACTCCTGCTGTGCCTGGAAATATTTCTGGGAGTGTTTCATTACTTTATTAATGATAAGCATGGAAACCGGCAGGATCAGCACTGCTGCCAGTGTCATCCACACGTTGATGGAAAGCATCATGATAAATACACCGATCAGTGTTGTTACGGATGTGATCAGCTGTGTCATGCTCTGGTTGATGCTCATCTGCAGGGTATCCACATCATTTGTTACCCTGGAAAGGATCTCACCGTTTGTTCTGCTCTCGAAATAATTCATTGGCAGACGGTTGATCTTCTTTGAAATATCCTTTCGGAGATTGTATGTAACATCATTGGAGATCCCCGTCATGACAAATCCCTGGATCAGGGAAAAGCATGCACTTGCCACATACAGTCCCAAAGTCCACAGAAGGATCATTCCGATCTTACTGAAATCAATACCGCCTGTACCGTTTACCTTGGCAACCAGACCATTGAACAGCTCTGTGGTAGCTTTTCCAAGGATCTTCGGGCCTGCAATATTAAACGCTGTACCTGCCACTGCAAAGATAAACATCAGGATAAAACGGATTTTATATCTGCCCATATAGCCAAAGAGCTTTTTCATGGAGCCTTTGAAGTCCTTGGCCTTCTCTGTTGGCTGCATTCCGTGTCCGCCCATCGGGCCTCTTCTTCTCTGCTGACTCATGCCAATTCCTCCTCTGATAACTGACTCATGGCAATCTGGCGATATACCTCGCAGGACTTCATCAGCTCCTTATGGCTTCCGATCCCTGCCATATGTCCATCGTCCAGTACAAGGATCTTATCTGCATTGAGGATCGTACTGATACGCTGTGCCACGATAATGGTTGTTGCTTCTTTTGTATGTTCTTTCAGCGCTTTTCGAAGTGTGCTGTCTGTTTTGAAATCCAGTGCGGAAAAGCTGTCATCAAAGATAAAGATCTCCGGATCTTTTGCGATAGCTCTGGCAATGGAAAGCCTCTGCTTCTGTCCACCGGAAACATTGCTTCCTCCCTGTGCGATCGGAGTCTTATATCGCTCCGGCTTGGTGTCGATAAACTCCGTAGCCTGTGCAACCCCTGCTGCTTTTTTCACTGCATCCTCCGAAATCTCTGTCTTTCCGTAACGGATATTGGAATCAATGGTTCCTGAGAAAAGTATACCCTTCTGCGGAACGTAACCGATCCTATCACGGACATCCTTCTGTGTCATTTTCCGGACATCCACGCCATCCACTTTCACAGATCCTTCTGTTGCATCATAGAAACGCGGGATCAGATTGATCAGTGTACTCTTACCGCTTCCTGTACTTCCGATGATCGCTACTGTCTCACCTTTTTCTGCCTTGAAGGAAATATCTGTGATAACATTCTCTCCTGCCTCCGGATATGCGAAGCTTACATGATCGAATTCCACGGTTCCCTTTACATTCTCAGACGGCTGTACCGGATTCTCCGGATCGTGAACACTGACTTCTGTCTCCAGCACCTCATTGATACGACGTGCAGATACATTTGCTCTCGGCAGCATGATAGACATTGCTGTGATCATCAAAAATGACATGATGATCTGCATTGCATACTGGATAAATGCCATAACATCACCAACCTGCATGCTTCCGCTGTCTACCGCATAAGAACCGCTGTAGATGGTCAGTACGGAAACTGCGTTCATGATCAGCATCATCACCGGCATCATAAATGTCATACAACGGTTTACAAAGAGGTTTGTCTTCATCAGAGTGATATTTGCATCCTCAAAACGCTCCTCCTCATGTTTTTCACGGCTGAATGCACGGATAACCGGAATACCGGTAAGGATTTCTCTTGTTACCAGGTTCAGCTTATCTACCATGGTCTGCAAAGCTGTAAATTTCGGCATTGCAATCCTGAACAGCATTGCCATAAATGCCATGATCAGTACAATGGCCACCCCAAGGATCCATGTCATGGAGGAATCTCTCTGAAGCACGCGGATCACACCACCGATTCCAAGGATTGGCGCGTAAAGCACGATACGGAACATCATAGCCATTACCTGCTGGATCTGCTGGATATCGTTCGTGCATCGTGTGATCAGGGATGCTGTTGAAAACTTATGGTACTCTCTGCTGGAAAAACCTATGACTTTGTTATAAACCAGTCCACGGAGATCATGTCCCATAGATGCAGCAACTCTGGATGAAAGAAATACCACACATACTGCAGCCATCATGGTGACCAGTGCCATCAGCACCATGCGGATACCTGTTGCTTTCATGTAATCCATCTGTATGGCATCCACATCTTCACCCATGGCTTCATATTCTGCACGAACATAGGAAACACCTGCCTGTGTGATGATGGATTCCTGCATCTTGTCGATCTTTTCTCCGACCTGGTCCTTCATAGCAGCCAAAGCCTCTGCCGGCATCTGAGAAAGAGCCGCCAGTGGATCCGTCCCTTCCGGGATTCCCATTTTTGCAAGAGCTGCCTTTGATTCTTCACTGTCGGACATCAGAGTAGAAACGATCACCATCGGTTTGCCGAAGATATCGTTGAGTTCTTCTCTGTCTTCTTTGGAGATTTTATCCTTTAATACCAGATCATCTCCCTCTTCCTCATAAAATCCATCCACAGTTTTCGCATCATCCTCTTCCATAAACAGCTTCAGACTGTCCATAGACGTCTTTCTGATCTTCTCAGGAACACTGTCTTCAATACCGTTCTGCTGAATTCCCACATTAATGATATTTGATGTGTAATTCGGCAGAGACAGATCACAGTATGCCTGAAGAAAAAGAAGCGCAATGATGAGTACGATGTAACCTGCAGATCGTTTCAGATATTTCATCAGTTTAATCACGTTTCTGTTCCTTCCTTTCTGTCATTTCATCCGGATGAAGCTTTTCTATGGCTTCCTCCGGCTGGATCTTTTCGATATTTACAAGGATCTGCTCCAGAAATCTCCGAAGCAGGCACTGTTCCGCCTCACTGAAGCCTTCCATCATCACAGCCTCATTTTTATGGATCCGTTCCAGTGCTTTTGCCTTGATTTCCTTTCCCTTTTCTGTCATGTAGATCCTGGTCACACGCTGGTCCTTTTCATCCGGTTTCTTATAAAGAAAGCCTGCTTTCTCCAGTCTCTGTATCGATACATTTACCGTAGGCGGCTTGATATGCAGGATCTTTGCAATTTCCCGCTGACTCAGGCCATCCCTTCCGGACACAAGCCCCAGAACCGGTATCTGTCCCGGATAAATCCCAAGCTCCTGCATCTGACCAAAGCATTTCGTCATAAAATAACGGTCTACCTTCATAAACAGAGATAAAAAGCTGCTCTGCCTTTCTTTCTCATCTTCCTCCTTACAAAACACGCTGTCACTCCTCTCTCATCCGATCAGACACCTGCTCTTTGTTAATGATATACGAAGCAGTGATCTTCTTTTTTAATTAGTCGGCTAACTATATATAATATACATCTGCACAAAAATTGCAACTGATTTTTGTGGATTTTACACTTTTTTAAGATTTATTGTTAATTTCTCACAAATCAAATCTACTCTGATTAATTTGTTGAACTAACTATTTTATTGCATAAAAATAAAAAAATAGTGGAAAAACACATAAAAAAGTTCTTTATTTCATTTTTTTATTTGTACCTTTGTGATAGGAAATAAC
>ERZ779890.1450-NODE-1450-length-24352-cov-4.816274_pt1 | contig 24352 bp, 16 predicted proteins | sample MGYA00511553_ERZ779890 | MGnify/ENA primary metagenome ERZ779890 (study PRJEB29588, sample SAMEA2152064) | human gut metagenome | biome: human gut; feature: human-associated habitat; material: faeces | place: Denmark | collected 2008/2010 ... | reverse complement strand
CATAGACTCTCTGGCCGCGCCTTCTCCTCTTAAGATATTGGCAAATGCAGTGGAAAACAGGATCGTTGGCGCACCAATGGAAATGATCAGCAGATATTTTCTGGCAAAACCAATGGTATTTTCACTGGCTCCGATCAGTCTCAAAATCACTTCCATCCCAAGTACAGAAAAAATTGCCACGATCACGCCCAGTCCCAGTGCACCATAGCAGCAGAATGAACTGATATGACATGCCCGATCTTTATGGCGTTCTCCCAGTGCTCTCGATATCGCTGAGCTGCCGCCGATACCAAACAGATGGCCTAATGCCATAAAAATCATAAAGACCGGCGTTGCCAGCGAAACTGCCGCCACCTGCAGCGGATCCTTCGTCTGACCGATGAAAAATGTATCCGCCATGTTGTAAACTACGGTTATAATCTGACTTATAACTGTCGGAACGGCAAGCGAAATGACAGCTTTGTTGACAGGCATTGCTGTGAAAAGATACTCTTTTTCGGCAGACGATGCTGCCGCATTAACTGAAGATGAATCCATTTCGGTTATTAAAACACTCCTCATCATTTAATCTTGCGCCGATAGAGAGATTCTGCTGAAGAATCCGCTTTTTGCGAAAATTCCGAGCCGCAGCTCAGATAAATCGAATGCTCAGCTGATTTACGGTATTTTTGCCGGTCGGACACGCAACATGATTTTATGCCGCCGGTTTACCGTTGTCAAGCAGAAAAAGGTATATTTACGCCGTAATATTATCCGCTCGGTTCAAAAAAGCAGAACCTGTATAGACTTCGGAATGGCGTGCGGGGGCTTTGCTTCGGGTCTTACTGCCGAATCCATGCAATTTATATCGAAACAAGGCGGATTGGGTCTGTACAAAAAGCTTTTTAAATGGTATAATTGCTTCATATGTCCGAAGGGAAATGATATGCGCATTTGTGCTGCATATCGGATTCCAAAAAACGAATTAAATTGAAAGGAATTCTTCTGTTCTCTGCGCTGTGAACGGAAGTGAAAATCAAATACAAATCCAATGAAGCGGTTTTTTTGTATCTTTCTTAGCTTTGCAATGATTATCTCAGCTGTTTTTGCTTTGCCGATGTTTTCGGCTGCAGCATCAACAGATGAGCCGACGGCAACGGATGTACCGACAGCAACAATCGCACCGACACCGACGTCAGAACCCTCCGCAACAGATGAACCCGATGCAACTCCGGTTCCTGTCACAGTAGAGGATGCTTTTGCGGATGTGTCAACGCCCTACATTGCGCTTATGGAAGCCGAAACAGGTGCCTTGTTGTATCAGCGGGATGCCTATTCGCGTGCTTTCCCTGCAAGCACAACAAAAGTTATGACCGCGATTGTTGCGCTTGAAAACATCAAAGACATGAACCGTGTTGTTACACTCGGCTGGCGTCCGGTTTCGGGCTTTGGCCCAACAAGCTCCTTAATGGGACTTAAAGCGAATGAAACTATTCCGCTTATGGATATTCTTTACGGCTTGATGATGCGTTCGGGCAATGATGCCGCAAAAGCGCTTGCAATGGAGACTTCATATGAAGTTTTCGGGCAGGATACCGAACCGTCTGAGTTAATTCCGAAATTCGTTGACCTTATGAATCAAAAGGCAGCGGAACTCGGCATGAATTCAACGCATTTTGTTACTGTTGACGGGCGCCATGATGATAATCATTACACAACGGCATATGACTTTGCGGTATTGATGCGTTATGCACTGCAAAACCCTGTTTTTGCAAAGGTAATTGCCACGGCCGAGTACGATGTTGCTCCCACGAACCAACATCCGCAGGGGATGCACTTTGAAAACTCCAACAGACTGATTTCAAACAAAACAGGCGATAATCAGAGCTTTCTTTATCAATACTGCATCGGGGGCAAAACAGGCGAGACCAACTATGCGGGTTATTGCCTTATCAGTGCATGCCGAAAGGATGATATTACACTGATTGTCGTTCAATTTGGTGACAGCAACAACAGCACAAGCAAATTTTATCGTTACGAAGTTGCAAAAAAACTTTATGATTGGGGATATGAGAATTATTGTGCAGTGCCCGTAACGGAATTCGGGCTGCAATCAGAGTTCGAAATCCAAACGGCCGGTTTTTCACCGTTTGACTTGGACTACGGCAAATTGAAAGCAACAGCTGATCTCAGCGGTTTAATGATTAAAGGCTCCAAACAGTACCTTGACGCAATAAAAAGCGATCCGTCCGGCGTTATTGTCAAAATAAACACCGATAAGGCCGTTGCTCCGATTAAAGCAGGCGATGTTGTGGGATCGGTTGAATACCTTTTTTACGCACAGAATCCAATAAAAGTTGATCTTGTTGCAATGCGTGATGTTGCAGCTTCATCGGAAACAACAATTGAACCGCATGTCACGGCGTTTATTTCATCAACACCTCCGCCGGGAAGCGGCAAAAACTGCAATCTCAGTTTTCAGCGCACGCCGGGCAGCGATCAATACAGTGTTTGGGTTTATTACGATCACACATTATACACAATGAATAGCATTGAGTGGCATTATCTGTACTGTGACAATGGGGTTTTTCGTGCTGCAGCAACTGCGGACACAACTTCACGCATCGATCTTTACCGTCGTTTTTACGACAGCAACGGTTCTGCTTATTATGTATTAACTGACTTTGTAACGGATGGTGCATCATATGTTGTTGTTTCGGACGGCATGGCCCTTTGTTCGGACAGCCGCGACGGAACGCGCTCGGCTGTTGCTGTTCAAATCGGTGCAAATGATACGATAACAGCCGGTGTTACAGACAAGATGGTCTGGCAGTTTAACAGTCAAAGCAACGGATATTACATAAGCAACGGTTCGAAATATCTGTCCCGTAAGGCAGGCAGCGGTGTCATTTTCTGGATTCTTGTGTTCGTCCTGCTGCTTGTGATAATAATCTTCATCCGCATTCTTGCGCAGCGTATAGGCGGAGGACGTCGCGGCAGGCGTCGCAGAGCTTCGACGTTCCGGTCCACAGGCGGACGACGCAGAAGGCGCAGGGCGTGATGATAATTTAAGCAATCTGAATGATTTATTTCAGCAAAGGAATTCGGAAACCACATTGATTTTTCAAAAGCCGACCCGGGAAAATCCCGTGTCGGCTTTAATTGTTGAATAAAATAACGGCTTTTAAACGGTTTCGGGTATCGGCAAAGTTGAAAGCTCCGTCCACGCCGGGCGGAACCCGCTTGCGGCAGCATTTCTGACGGAAGGAATATTTGCCCATGAAGCGCAATAGAACGGTATCTTTCCGCAGTTGAATATTTCGCCCGAAAGCCGGCTTGTTAATGCGGGGGCAAGTTTCAATCCGCGATATTCGGGAAGAATATCAATACCTATTTGCCACATGTCTTCACAATCCATAGAACAGGCTGCTAAACCGATAAGCTTTGGCTCACCGGTTGTTTTATCGCAGGTATTCAAATCATACGCGGCCATGCCGAGAATATCAAGTTCTTTGCGTTCGCTGCAAAGAGCATGACTCCATTGGGGGAGATACAAAGAAGCAAAATCCGCTTGTCCGAGCCGACGCAATTCAAATTTGTCATCAACGGGCAAAAAAGCTTGCATTTTTGAAACATCGGGCAGGAAATACTCGCTCATGTATCCGACCTTTAATCCGGCAGAGGCAAGGATTTCGTTCAGTTCAAAAACGGCGGGGCTTGTAAGGCACCGATAGAACTTATGCCCGTCGAGGTATTGCCTGAGCTCATTATGCAGCACTTTTTCCGCACAAGCTACAACGTTTTTTCCGTATGAAACGAGCGAGCAGCGGAACGGCACGTCGAGGTATTTTCTTGCGGAAGTTGATGCGCAGGGCAGGGTTATAACGCTTTGCTGCTGCATAAAAGCGTCGATAGCGCAATTATACTCAATTGCAGATTGCTGCATGGCAATATGCAGAATGCTGTCGTTGGTAAACATGAGGTTCCTTTCCAAACTCGGGAATGCCGATTGGGCATTCCCGATGGGTAATATTATATAATTTCAGTTACCTGTTATTCAGCGGCACCTTGACCATTCGATAGCGGTTGTTTTCTTTTATGAGTCCGCATTCGAAAGCGGCAATCAGCATTTCCAACTGTCGAATCTGTTCGCGAAGTTCAACACCTTTGTCACAGTCGCTGACACGCATTTGACCCTTTGTTGCAAGGATGTTTTCAACCTCGGTGGTTGAGTGGATATCCATGTTTTCACGAATGGCTTTTTCAAAGCTTACAAAGGGTTCATGCGCAACGATATACAGCCCGCGTGAATCATAAACGAGGGTGTAGCCGGCGATACCTGTGGTTTTTTGATAGTACTTTGAGAAGCCGCCGTCAATGACGATAAGGCTTCCGCCCGCTTTAATCGGATTCTCGCCGTTGATTTTTTCAACCGGAATATGTCCGTTGACGATTACGGCACGATCCGTATCCGTGATGCCGAACTCGTTAAGAATTCGAATTGCAAGATCCTTAGTGTCCTGATATTTGTAGTAAGCATTGCGCTTTTCTTTGTGGGACTTACTGTCGTCGATCTCAACGCGTTCGAAAGTTGTCATTTTGTTTTTGCCGAACAGCGGGGAATCGGGTCCGCACCAGAGATACCACATCAGATCAAGCTCATGGGTTTTCCGCATTGAAGGTTCGGCAAAGTAAAGCCGCTTTACCTCAGCATCAATATAATCGAACATCTGCTTGCCGCTGCGGGGAACGCCGTCGCCGAAATCGACAGCTTTAAAACTGCCGTCCTCATTAAGCGGAACAAGTGCGTGGAACATCAGGTTGTTGTTCTCAATGCGATAGAGTTCGCCTTTGTCGATAAAGAACTTGATGTGTTTTTGCAGGGTCGGACTGTTGAGGAAAGAATCGCGCAGCTCGTTGATTATGGTTTCCTCTTCATCGGACAGGGTATACGGATCATCCGGGTTGATTGTCGGGAAATCTGCATCCTTGATGGGATAGGTGATGCCGTCAATCGTGACTGTGCTGTTCACTCTGTCGATCGTGTCCAAAAACAGGCGATGGTCAAGCTTATAGTTCGGGTTTCGCATTATGAGCTGCCCCTCGAGTTTATGCATGATAACGAAAATCGCCTTATGCAGCTTTGCGCGGATATTGACTTCGGGATTATCGTAGTATGCTTCCGATGAAGTCTTGCGCGGACGAAAATGCAGCGCGCTCTTATATGTGCTTTGTGCAAACATCAGCAGGTGACGCAGATTGATTCCGTAGACGTTCTCGATAAGGTCCAGATTGCCGTGGCGGAAACTGTTCGTCAACACGCCTGCGATACATGTTTTTTCGCCGAGCGCTGCGCCCATCCAAAGGATATCATGGTTACCCCACTGAATATCAACGGACGGATGCTTTAAAAGCAGGTCGAGGATACGATGAGGCTCTGTTCCGCGGTCGTAAATATCTCCCACAATATGAAGCTTGTCGACAGCAAGCTTTTTGATGGCATCAGTAAGAGCAACAATTACGCGCTCAGCGTAATCGTGGCGGATGATGGAGTCAAAAATCTCGTCGTAGTAGCCGTCAAGATCGTGGAAATTTACGCGGGCAGTGAGGAGTTCTTCGATGATATAAGAAAATCGGGGGTCAAGCGTTTTACGCAGCCTCGAACGGGTGTACTTGCTGCTGATTTTGCGTCCGAGAACGATGAGGTTGCGCAGTGTTGCTTTGTACCATGCGTCGGTATCCTCAACGTTTTCGAGTTCAAGCTTAATTTTCTGTTTAGGATAATACACAATCGTAGCAAGGGTTTCACGCTCGTCATAGCTGAGCCTGTCAACAAAAAGTCGTTCGATTTCACGGCGAATAACGCCCGATGCATTGTTCAAAATATGTTCGAATGCATCACCCTGACCATGAAGATCGCTCATGAAATGCTCCGTCGGTTTCGGAAGTGCAAGAATTGAGCTCAGGTTAACGATCTCGGTCATTGCGTATTCGACTGTCGGGAAAGTTTTTGCAAGTTGGGTAAGGAAAAGATAGTTTTCATTGAGTTCTTTTTCGGTGAATGCCGTGTTCATGAATACCTCCGATATTAAATATTCCTCATCAACGTTATGCACACAAAAAACAGACAGAAGCTGTCTGTGTGCTTCTTTAAGCAAGTATAACATCTTCTTTGATTTTAATCAACCCCCGAACATTCATTTTACGCCGAGGAGGGATTGCTTTTTCAGGTCGATATTACAGTTGCAGAACAACTGCCGGAACTTAAAAAACCCGTCTGCCCCATGCCAAATGAGTATTGAACCAATTGCCTGCATTGGAAATCACAACCGAACCCGCTGTTGCGGAAGCATGGAGAAAACTGTTGTTTCCGAGATAAACGCCTACATGCGAAATTCGAGAATAAGCATCGTCATAAAAGAAAACGAGATCTCCGCGAATAAGGTTTTCTTTGCCGTCGATTCGCTGCCAGCCGGCATAGTTTGAATAACCGGCGGCGTTAAGTCTGCCTATGTTCAGTCCTGCCTGACGCAGACAGTAGTAAACAAGCCCGGAACAGTCAAACGAATCAGGACCTGAGCTGCCGAACACATACGGCTTGCCAAGTTGCGAATACAACGCATCTATGAATTGTTCAAGCCCTTGTGACGGTGCGGGTGCTGCTGTCGGGGTTGGCACAGGCGACGGTGTCGGACTTGGTGTCGGCGTCGGCTTTGGCGTTGGTGTGGGTCTCGGCGACGGTGTCGGGGCTGCGGTCGGTGCGGCGGACGCAGTTGCAATTGCAGTTGGTTTTGGCGACGGCGTTGATGTCGGCGCGGGCGGCAGTGTGGGTGTCGGAGAAACAGCAGGCATCGGCAATGATGACAGCACCGGGGAGGGAGCGGGGGAAACGGTATAATACGGTTCACCGGTCTCGAAAGGAAGATTGCCGTCATCCACAGCATAAGCGGAAAAAATCAGATTAAAAGCTTCGGTGTCCACAACGCTGCTTTCGGGCAGGTTGTTGCTCAGCCGAAATTGCCCAACAGCAGTCCGCGTTGCCGTTCCGAAATAACCGTTGATTTTTTCGGAGTAGTATCCGAGCTGCATCAGACGCTCCTGAAGCATTCGAACATCGTTTCCGACGTTGCCGTATTCAATAACATATTCGGCAGGTGCATCCGAATACAGCAGACGGAGAAGAGTCTCATCTGCCTCACCGCTTTGTGCCAAATGATTCGCACGCTGGAAAAGTTTAACGGCTTGTTCGAGTGGTTTGTTAAAAACATCCGAAGGTTCATCGGAAGGCAGATACCCAAGCAGCATAAGTCTTTGCTGCATGTCGCTTACATGTTTGTCACAATCTCCGAGTTTGTATACCTTGCCCGGAACTATTTCATATTTGCTTCGATACACCAAACCCGCATTGTTTGGTGCAGGCGTTGCAGGCATCGTATCGAAAAACGAAAGGTCATTGTCGGGACTTGCAGCCGCGTTCGGCAAAGCCGAAACATCAAGATTCCTATAATTTGTGCTTATAAAAATGAATGAAAACAGTATTAAAAACAGAACGAGCAGTGCGGGAAGGCGCACCGACCGAAGGCAGTTGCCGACAGCCGCTGAAGCTTTTTTCTGCAAAGAGTGATTTGAGCCTCTGTTTTTTTTCATTTCACGGATTCACCCCGAATCTTTTGATTGACTGTTTCTATTATACAACAAAACAAGACTTTTTTCCATGAGAAATCCGAGCCTGTTCAAAGGAAGCAGAATAATGCTCTTTTCGTTAAAGCCGGAATTAACGGTCACATAAATCTTTAAGGCATTTATCTCTTAAATATATACGTACTTTGACCGTAATGCGTTCGACATTCAAATAAATATATCGCAAATTCGGTTGTAAAGGCGCGAAAACGGCTGTATAATTATAATTGCCGCAGAATGCGACGTAAAAACATGACACGGAGACACGAAAGCATGAGTACTAACTTTGACAGGCTTACAGTAAACACAATCCGCACTCTCGTTGCAGATGCTGTTCAAAAAGCGAACAGCGGACATCCGGGACTTGCTATCGGTGCAGCACCGATGGCTCTTTCCGTTTTCAAGCAAATGCGGCACAACCCCGCAAATCCTTCATGGCGCGGCCGTGACAGATTTGTTTTGAGCGCAGGTCATGCATCCATGCTTGAGTATTCGCTTCTTCACCTTTTCGGCTATGATGTATCAATTGACGACATCAAGAATTTCCGTCAGCTCGGCAGCAAAACGGCAGGGCATCCCGAGTACGGCAACATTGCGGGAATCGAAGCCACAACCGGCCCGCTCGGACAGGGATTTGCAATGGCTGTCGGCATGGCGATGGCAGAGAAGCATCTCGCTTCGGTATTCAACCGCGATGAATTCCGTGTATATGACAATAACACATACGTGCTCATGGGTGACGGCTGCATGATGGAAGGCGTTGCTTCGGAAGCAGCATCTCTTGCGGGGACGCTGGAGCTTGGCAAGCTGATTGCGCTTTATGACAGCAACAGAATAACTATTGAAGGCAGCACGGACATTACTTTCTGCGAAGATGTCCGTAAACGTTTTGAGAGCTACGGTTGGCAGGTAATCAGCGTTGATGACGGTGAAAACATGACGCTTATCGCCGATGCTCTTGAAAGCGCGAAGAATGAAAACAAAAAGCCCTCGCTCATCATTGTCAGGACGAACATTGCACAGGGCACACCCAAGCAGGGAAGTGCCTCTTCTCACGGTTCACCTTTGGGCGAAGAGAATATTTCCGAATGGAAAAAATCCATCGGTTGGGATTATGAACCTTTCACCGTGCCTGCCGAGGTTTATGACTATCTTGCCGACTTTGCGGCAAATAATCGTGAGCGTGAAAATGCCTACAATTCGATGATTGCAGAATATGAGCGTCGTTACCCGGAACTCTATGCCGAGCTGCTCCGCTGGAACTCCGCAGAATTGCCGGAAGAACTTTATAACGATGATAGCATTTTCGAGTTCGAAAACAAAAAAACAGCGACACGGTCCTGCTCCGGTACTGTGCTCAACAGACTTGTGAAGTATTTCCCGTCCATGTTCGGCGGCAGTGCGGATCTTGCACCGTCCAACAATACAGAACTGAAAGGATTCGAGTTTTTCGGCAGAGAAACACCGCAGGGAAAGAATATCCACTTTGGTGTTCGTGAATTTGCTATGGCAGCAATCTGCAACGGCATTTCGCTTTACGGCGGTTTGATGCCTTTCTGTGCAACTTTCCTTGTTTTTTCCGATTACCTTAAGCCCGCAGTGCGTCTTTCCGCACTGATGAAGCAGCGTGTGCTTTACATTATGACACATGACAGCATCGGCGTCGGAGAAGACGGTCCCACACATCAGCCGATAGAACAGCTGGATATGTTCCGCGCAGAACCGAACACATATGTTTTCCGTCCTGCGGACGGCAGAGAGACAGCGGCAGCATACCTCAGTGCACTCAGGTTGGCGGCTCCCTCTGTTATTGCGCTTTCCCGCCAGAATTTGCCTCAACTCGACGGTTCCGGCAAATCGGCAATGAAGGGCGGATATGTAATCGGTCACGAATATGCAGAAAAGAATCTTGATGCAATTCTGATTGCTTCCGGCAGCGAAGTCGAAACCGCACTCGAAGCAAAAAAACTGCTTGACGCAGAAGAGAAGAATGTACGCGTTGTTTCGATGCCCTGCATGGAGCTGTTTTTTGAACAGGATGAAGCCTATCGTGAAACAGTACTCCCCAAAGCAGTACGTTCAAGAGTTGCGGTTGAAGCACTCGGTGGCATGAGCATGTACAAGCTTGTCGGTTTGGATGGAGAAATTGTTTCAATGGAAGGCTTTGGAGCTTCTGCTCCCGGCGATGTTCTGTTCAAGCATTTCGGATTTACGGCTGCCAATGTTGCAGCTAAAGTTGAATCGGTTATTGCTGCAAACAAATGCTGAGAATTGATTTACGGATGCAAATGATTTCGGCAGATTGACTCGCTGCTCGCCCATACGGACGACATACGATGTTCGCACGGCAATATTGTCGTGCATATGGGCGACGCCATCGTAATTACATACAGAACTCGTTCGTCAACCGGCGGACGAGTTTTTGTTCCGATCGAATTGCTGAATGGCTCTGTTGTCCGTACGGGCGACTTTGCCGGCATTTTCAGCAGTGTTCGTTGAATACGGCGGACAGTTATTGTGAAAGGAGTTTAAATTGAAAGAAAAATCATCATTCATTAAACGTTTTGTGGGCAACAAAGCATTCTATGCCGCAGTTCTTGCGATTGCCCTGCCTGTAATGGCGCAGAACGGAATCACCCAATTTGTAGGCGTGCTGGACAACTTAATGGTCGGAAGAATAGGCACGGAGCAAATGAGCGGCGTTGCGATTGCCAATCAATTGATATTCGTTTTTAATCTCTGCATATTCGGAGGGCTGTCCGGGGCAGGTATTTTCGGCGCGCAGTTTGCGGGGAAAAGAGATAATGACGGTATTCGTTATGTCTTTCGCTTCAAGCTCATCGTCTGCATCATCGTTTGCTGTTTGTCCGTTGCTCTGCTGAGCTTCTTGGATGCACCGCTGATAAATCTGTTTTTACACGAAGGCAGCGAGGAAGGCGATCTGGCTCTGACGCTCGCAAGCGGAAGAACATATATCAGAGTTATGCTTTTCGGCCTTGTTCCGTATGCCCTTTCGCAATGTTATGCGTCAAGTTTGCGTGAAACAGGCGAAACCGTAGTTCCCATGATTGGCAGCGGTGCGGCTGTGCTTGTAAACCTTGTGTTTAACTGGCTTCTGATTTTCGGAAAGCTGGGTTTCCCGAAGCTTGGTGTTGAGGGTGCGGCAATTGCAACCGTGCTTTCGCGCTTTGTCGAGCTTGCAATTATGATGCTTTGGGCGCATACACACACTGCCCGATTCCCTTTTTTCAAGGGCGTGTATCGGTCTTTGTATTTGCCGAAACGACTTGCGAAAGACATAGTTTTTAAAGGGACGCCTCTGCTTGCAAACGAGGCTTTGTGGTCGGCAGGTGTTTCGGTAATGAACCAGCGGTATTCCGTTCGCGGACTTGCGGCGGTTGCAGCAGTCAACATAACTTCAACGGTTTCAAACCTTTTTAATGTCGTGTTTATGTCCATCGGCAGCTCAATCGGAATCATCGTCGGCAACCTGCTCGGCGCGAATAAACTGGAAGAAGCCAAGGATACGGATCGGAAGATTATTGCGCTGAGCGTTGTGAGCTGTTTTGTTTTCGGCGGATTGCTCGCGCTGGCATCGCGGTTTATACCCGAACTCTATAACACAACACATGAAGTAAAGCAGCTTTCAACGTCATTCCTTCTCGTATCAGCCTGCATCATGCCGTTCAGCGCATTCACGCACGCATGTTATTTCACTCTGCGCTCAGGCGGACAAACAAAGATTACACTGTTGTTTGACAGCTGTTATATGTGGTGCATAAGCATACCGGTGGCTTACGTTCTCAGCCGTTTCACGGATTTGCCCGTGCTTGCTCTTTTTGCAATCTGCAACGGATTGGAATTGATAAAATGTATATTCGGCTATATTCTGCTGAAAAGCGGGAAATGGGTCACCAATATCGTTCAGGACGAGTTGAAACAGGAAGCTGAAAAATAATCTAAAAAAAACGCATATTCCCTTGCGTCCCGGCGAAAAAAATGATAGAATTTATTCGGTACATTTGCATGCGCTTCATGTGCAAAAAAAAGAGCAAGGGAAACGAACTTAAATGCTTATTTGTTCAACAAATGCAGGCTCATCGGAAAATCGCAGCCTGCTGAAAGAGCTGTATGATAAATACGGCAGAACTGTGCTTGGGATTTGCTACGATATTTTGCGCAGCAGACATGATTCCGAGCTTGCAGTACAGGAAACTTTCCGCTTCATATACCGCACGGCGGATTCCTTGTGCCGCATTGATTCCGACGAAGTTTTACGGAGCTATATTGCCGTTTGCGCAAAGCATTGCGCAGCCAACATCGCAGAAAGATACAATGACGGCAACACAGCACACATCGACAGTATGAATGCAGTGAACAATCTTGGAGTTTTGAGTGCATCGGAACTTGACTTTGATGAGTTTTCGGTCGACAGGGCAGCGGCTGCGGTATCAAAACTCGATGATTCACAACGTGAGATCCTTTTTTTGAGGTATTGCTGTGAATTGCCTGTTCAGGATACAGCCGAATTGTTCCGGGTAACTCAACCCGAGATGTCGGCAAAAATCCGTTATGCACTTGCCGCACTCAGATATGCAATCAACAATGACGGAGGTTCCGACAAATGAAAGAACAAGACAAAACATTGAAACAGGCTTTGCAAAAAGCTGCAAGCGAAGGTGCAATAGCCGAAGATCCTTCGGTTGAGATAACACCTTCCGCCGAGTTGAACAAAAAAATGAACGCATTTTTCGATTCCGTCGAAAGCCGAAATGCCGAATCGACCGAACAGCAGTATACATCCGACAAAACCGAAACTGTCGGAAATAACTACAGTGACGTGCTTTTTGATGCATTCGAAAGCGACATCGCGGATTATGATCGCGACTATGATGATCCCGACGCCGTTGAATCCAAAAATCAGGGCGATTCAAATGCAGTCGGTTTCGGCGGAAAAATCCGCAGCCTGTTCGTTCCGTTTTCGCGTCGAACTGTCGGCGTGATTCTGTTTGCAATAGCAGGTGTTCTGCTTGTTGTAAGTCTTGTTTCAATGGCCAAAACAGCTGCTGTAAATAGCAAACATGATTCGAACCCGACACCGAGCGAGCAGCCGACCTTGAGCGGTACCGCTATTCCGGAAGGCGGCACGCCGACTCCGCGGATCGACGGAAAAGACACGGATTCAACGGCTCAGCCCGGGATAACAAAAAATCCTAACGGCACACCGGGCCCCGGAGATTTCCGCACGTCCGCACCTGTTTCCGGCGCGCCTACTTCGGCACCGGTTACCGGTGCACCCAAAACGCAGATACCCGCACCGGCCACAACAACGCCCGGCGGAGGCGGCAGACCGACAAATCCGCCCGCAACACCGACAACGGCACCTTCAACAGATGAACCGATCGTTCGCCCCACACCCGGAGACGAACCTACGGAACCCATAACGGATTCGCCGACCGATGAACCTGTTGTGACGGATGTGCCGACCGATGAACCCGAACCTCCGACGGAAGAACCCGCACCCGAACCGACGGAAGCTCCCACCGAACCTCCCGTGACGCCGGAAGAGCCGGGGGAATGAAATGAAAACCGACCTCGAACAACCGATTGTTATCTGTTTGACCTTTGATTGAAGGTTAATTCGCAACAGCCATTAATAGAATTTCGGAAACGATCGTAAACAACAAAAGACTGCAAAACCATGTGATGAGTTTTGCAGTCTTTTGTTCGCTTATTCACCGTGATTAGTATTAACACGGTTCAAACTTTCGATGATTAACAGTTAATTGGAAGCTTTCGTGTCGCAGTACATGCAGCGATACTCGCCTTTTTCCGCATCCGTAAGCACAAAAACGTGATGAATTTCCTGTTCGGTGGTGGTAATGCAGCGCGGGTTTTTGCATTTAAGAATGTCAACGATTTTTTCGGGCAGTTCAACATTGCGTTTTTCAAGAACTCTTCCGTCACGGATTACATTTATCGTTGCCGTGGGGCAAACGAAGCTCAGAACACCGAGATCGAGATCCTTGTCGGATGCAATTTTGATAATGTCTTTTGTTCCCGTGCGCGTGCTTGCAGCATTGCGTATAATCGCGACCTGACAATCAAGCTTGTCCAGATTCAACATGTTGTAAACCTGCATAGATTTGCCGGCAGTAATGTGGTCGATAACGATACCGTTTCTGATTGCGTCAATATTCATTGTTTGCTCCTTTCAAAATTCAGTTTTCATTGTTCAGACTTCAACGGCGATGTCAAGCAGTTTCATGATGAGTGCCATACGGATAAATTTGCCGTAGCGTGCCTGACGGAAATAACACGCGCGCGGGTCATCGTCAACCGCGACGGAAATCTCGTTGACACGGGGCAGGGGATGCAAAACTATAAGGTCCTGCTTCGCAAGAGCCATTTTTTCCGGCGTAAGAATGTAGCAATCCTTAAGTCGCAGGTAGTCCTCCTCATTGAAGAATCGTTCACGTTGGACTCTCGTCATATAAAGAACATCAAGCTTGTCCATAACACCGTCAAGAGTTGTGGTTTGCTCATACGGAATACCTTTGTTTTTGATATATGCATTTTTTACGTAGCTTGGAACTTTCAACTCTTCCGGAGAAATCAAGACGAACTTGATTCCCTCATAGCGGCTCATTGCAGCAATCAGTGAATGCACCGTACGTCCAAACTTCAAATCACCGCATACACCTATTGTGAGATTATCAAAATGACCCTTTTCGCGCTTAATTGTCAAAAGGTCGGTGAGAGTCTGCGTCGGATGGTTGTGCCCGCCGTCACCTGCATTGATAATCGGGACGGTGGCTTTCGCTGCTGCAACAAGAGGTGCGCCTTCTTTCGGGTGACGCATTGCAATTATATCGGAATAACCGCTTACAACCGCAACGGTGTCGCCGACGCTTTCGCCCTTTGCAGCGGAACTCGAGCTTGCTTCGGAGAATCCGAGAACTCTTCCGCCGAGTTCAAGCATTGCAGCTTCAAAGGAAAGACGGGTGCGCGTGCTGGGTTCAAAGAACAGAGTTGCAAGAGTCTTATATTTGCAGGCTTCACGATAAAGCTCAGGGTGTTCAATGATGTTGTTTGCAACTGCAATCATTGCATCAATTTCCGCAGTGGAAAGATCGAGAATGTCGATAAGGTTTTTCATATTAGTTATTTCCTCCGTTTATCCATGAAATATCTGACGGGTTATTGCGAAAAGCAATAAGCCTTGCAATGTCCCCGGGTTTAATGATGTTTTTTTCTGCCGCAACATGAACGACAGTATCAAAATCGGTAAGGCTGATGTTTTTAACTTTTGCATCTGCAAGCCTGTCAATTGATTTTTGCATTCCGTATGTAAAAATACTGACAATGCCGAGCACCTCCGCCCCCGCTTCGCGCAAAGCTTCAACAACATCAATAACGCTGCCGCCTGTTGAAATCAGATCTTCAACCACAACAACCTTTTGTCCTGCTTCAAGCTTGCCCTCAATTTGATTACCCCTGCCGTGATCCTTGGCGGAACTGCGAACGTAGCCCATGGGCAATCCCAGAATATGCCCCGTTATTGCAGCATGTGCAATTCCGGCCGTGCTTGTTCCCATGAGAACCTCTGCCTCGGGATAGTCGGTGCGAATTATTTCTGCAAGAGAGTTTTCAATGTTGTTTCGAACATCGGGTGCCGTTAAAGTCAATCTGTTATCGCAATAAATCGGGCTTTTAATTCCGCTTGCCCATGTGAACGGCTTGTCCGGACTCAGAAAAACTGCTCCGATCGAAAGCAGCTCGTCCGCAACAACCGCTGCAATGTTTGTATAATCCGTTTTATTATCCATGTGTATAAACTGTCCTTTCCTGTCAGTGTATATTGGGTTTAAGCGTAATACCTGCTGAACTTATAAAGCATCAGTTCAGCCGACAAAATCGTTCAGGCAGCGTTCATATGCAGCAACCGGATCCGCTGCGGCTGTAATCGGCCGACCTACAACAATGTAATCCGATCCGAGGGCTTTGGCATCCGTGGGGGTTGCAACACGCTTTTGATCTCCGACCGCGCCCTCCGCAAAGCGCACTCCGGGAGTTACTGTCAAAAAACCATTTCCGCAGACAGCGTGAATTTTTCCTGATTCAAGCGGAGAACAAACAACCCCGTCCAATCCCGCAATTTCAGCATTTTTTGCATAACATGCCACAACCTCATCCATAGGTTTATCAATAAGCAATTCTTTTTTTAAACTGTTCGAGTCGGTTGAAGTAAGCTGAGTTACCGCAATCAAAAGCGGGCGTGTTCCGTCTTCGCGTGTCAAACCTTCTTTTGCCGCCTGCATCATTGCAATCGTGCCGCCTGCATGAACGTTGCACATGTCAATATCAAGGGCGGACAGAACACGCATTGTTTTTTTGACGGTGTTTGGAATATCGTGAAGTTTAAGATCAAGGAAAATCTTGTGTCCGCGCCGTTTAAGCTCGCGAACAATATCCGCGCCTTCGGCATAAAAGAGTTCCATACCGATTTTAATAAAAGGCTTTCTGTCCGTAAATGCGGAAAGGAAATCCAGCACTTCAGTTTTTTCTGCAAAATCGCAGGCAATGATTACGTCTTTACCCATTATGTGCTCCTCCGATGATATCTTCAAGTTTATTTATTCCGTATTTTTTCATTGTTGACGGCAGCTCGCGAATTATATCGCGGCATATATAAGGTTCGATAAGGTTGGCTGCACCGATTTGAACTGCGGCGGCACCTGCAAGCATCATTTCAAGCACATCATCTGCGCTTGATCCCCCGCCTATACCCATTATCGGGATTTTCACCGCTTCATAAACATCATAAACCGTTTTCAATGCAACGGGAAAAATAGCACTGCCCGAAAAACCGCCTTTTTTGTTTGCGATTACAGGTGTCCGCCTGTGCAAATCGATTCGCATCCCCATGAGTGTGTTGATAAGGCTGAGTCCGTCCGCACCGGCATCCTCGCAGGCTTTTGCAATGGACACAATATCCGTAACATTCGGACTGAGCTTAATAAATATCGGCTTTTGCACAACGGCTTTGACTGCTTTTGTAACTTCGGCAGCAGCGTCGCATGTTGTTCCGAAGCTCATTCCGCCGTTGTGAACATTCGGGCAGCTGATATTGACTTCGATAATGCCGACTTGCTCACATTCGTTGAAACGTGCCGCGACTTCCGTATACTCATGGATTGAAAATCCGCTGACATTTGCTATCACCTGTTTCGAAAAGCATCTTTTGAGCCGCGGAAGCTCGTTGTTTATTACTGCGTCAACTCCGGGATTTTGCAAGCCTATGGAGTTGATTATGCCCGCCGGACATTCTGCAATTCGCGGAGTGGGGTTGCCGAAACGCGGTTCAAGTGTTGTCCCTTTAAATGAAAACGTGCCGAGACAATTGATGTCGTAAAGCTCCGCAAACTCGTAACCGTAGCCGAATGTTCCGCTTGCGGGAATGACAGGGTTGTCAAGCAGCCAATCTCCGAGACGAACTTTGAGCGCATCACCGCTTGGGAGCTCATTCATTACAAGGGATTTGTTAAAACTTATATTCATTCCGTCCTGCATTTTGCCGCTCATCACCATATTACCTCCTCGGAGACCAAAACGGGGCCGTCTTTGCAGATTCTCTTCGAACCGTATTTTGTTTTGCAGCTGCAACCCATACATGCACCGAAGCCGCAGCCCATGCGCTCCTCAAAACTCAATTGTCCACTTGTTTCCGCAATATCAAACACTGCCTTCAGCATCGGTTCAGGACCGCACACACAGTAATCAGTGTAAGCAGTGATGCCGTCATTGCTTTCGGCATTAAAACAGCGCATTGCATCGGTAACAAACCCTTTCACTCCGCAGCTTCCGTCCGCTGTTGCAATAATGATCCTTGCTCCGATTTTTTTGAATTCATCTTCAAAGAAGCATTCGTCAAATGTGTTGAAACCCGCTATAACCATCGGTATTTTTCCTTCCGAAATCAGCTGCTTAGCAAGCAGGAACATTGGAGGGACGCCTGCTCCGCCGCCTATAAGGAGCGGGTGCTCACCGCAGAGTGAAGTATCATAACCGTTTCCGAGACCGGCCAAAACATCCAGCTGTTCATTCATCGGCAGGCGGCTCATGAACTCCGTGCCTTTGCCGACAACTTTGTAAACAATCGTCAGCGTGTTTTCACTCCGGTCAATATCGCAGACGGAAATCGGACGCCGCAGGAAAAAGCCTTTAAGCTTTATGTTCACAAATTGTCCGGGTCGATTTATTGACGATACATCACCCGAAAGCACCATTTTATACGTATTACGTGCTATGCACTCGTTTGAAACAATCTGAAACAGTGATTGAATCATGTTCAAGTTCCTTTCCTATATTCAGTGTTCATTAATCGTATTGTCGCCGATTAATCAGGTCGTCGCGCAAAAGCAAATTACTCCTCAATTAACCTTATCTTCCTTAACTGTTTTCCCATTGCGGGTTGTTTTTATACATTTGCCGAAAACCTGCATGCCGACAAAGGGGGATGCTTTCCCGAGAGACAGAAATTCGGCGGAATCAACGATATAGGGGGTGGAGATTTCAAATTCGGCAGTTCTGTTTCCAATATCTATGCCGAATCTGCGGGCGGGCGCGGTGCTCATCAGTTCAATAAGTCTGTTAAGCGACAGTATTCCTCTGCGCACGAGCCGAGTGTACAACACCGGAAAGGCGGTTTCAAGTCCCACAATTCCATTCAGACTGCTGCGCAGTCCGCCTGACTTTTCTTTTTCCGAATGCGGCGCATGATCGGTTGCGATCATGTCAATCGTGCCGTCAAGTATGCCTTCAATGAGTGCATCTCTGTCCGCTTCGGAACGAATCGGAGGGTTCATTTTGAAGCTTCCGCTGTCAACAAGATCATCATCACACAGAACAAGATAATGCGGTGCAGTTTCACATGTTATGTCGAGGCCTTCAGATTTTGCCTTACGGATAAGATTAACGGACTCCTTTGTCGAAACATGGCAAACATGGTATGAGCATCCGCTCTTACGGACAAGCTCAATATCGCGTGCAATAGGGCGCCATTCGCTTTCACTGCATATTCCGGGCAGGGAATGCCTGTCGGCGTAGTTCCCGTCATGAATGCATCCACCGCGAACAAGACTGTTGTCTTCGCAGTGAGCAGCAATAATCTTGTGAAGTTTTTTTGCCTTTTTCATTGCTGCAAGCATAATTTCTTCGTTCTGAACGCCTTTTCCGTCATCCGAAAACGCAACGACATACGGGGCAAGTGCGTCCATATCGGAAAGTTCCCAACCGTTTTCACCGATTGTTATTGCACCGTACGGATAAACGGGAATGCAGGCATCACGACGAATGATTTCAAGCTGCCTTTCAAGGTGTTCGATGCTGTCAGGCACCGGATCAAGGTTCGGCATTGTGCAAATCGCAGCATACCCTCCGTTTGCGGCGGCAAGCGTTCCCGTCTTGATAGTTTCTTTATATGAAAAACCCGGTTCGCGAAGATGAACATGAACATCAACGAATCCGGGAACAAGAACAGTATCCGAAGAAATATTGGATTTTTCCACTGAATGAACATCGGAAGGAGAAAATGAATTCGAATATGTATCCGATTTCAAATCGGAAAGGCCGCAACGGTCAATTCTGTTGTTTGGGTATTCGGCGTTTTTTCGCACAGTTTTGTTTTCAGACAGCATTTGGTGTGCCTCCTTCGGTTTCTGCAAGAATAAATCCTGCCGCATGCGGCAGGACAGCACAATTAAAACCCACGAATTCACGCTGAAAACGCAGAGAATATTGAGTTGCAAATCTTGCCGACATCAAGGTGTCAACGCGACCTCACGGGATCGCCTTAAAGATTGCAGTTATTTTATCAGGCTCGCAGGCGGCTGTCAAGGCATTCAACAAAGTATATTGCAATCATTTAAAAACTGAATCAACATTATTCTGACAAATTCTTGCTTGACATTTGTCAACTTTAAAGCTACAATAACAATCAGAAATCCGTGTATAATATAACGGATAATATCATGATGCGGAGAAAACAAATGAGAAACAAATCTTTGACACGTTTTGCAGCTTTTTTTGTTGCAGCAACCATGCTTTTCGCTTGTTTGCAAGTCATTGCACAGCCTGCCGCAAACGACAGCGGGCACACTTACGTGCTTGTTGACCAACCCACCGACGGAGGGGTTTACCTTATGATAAGCCAACAGTCCGGCAGCAATTTTGCTGTTTCCGGAACAGCGATGCCCGACGGGGAAGGCTTGGTGCCTGTTGAAGTCGGAGTTGCAGGTGACTATGTTGTAAGCGGAGTGAACGATTCCGTGCTTTGGCAGTTTAACGGCAGTTCCGAATCGGGCTACACCGTTCGCAATGCTGAGTCGGGCGAATACCTTGCAAAGCTTTCGAACACGCTTAAAACAAGCGCAGCAACTCAGCATCGCTGGGAGCACATAATTCATACCAACGATGACAGCAGCATCGGCGATGAACCTGTTATGCACAATGTGACCACCGGTGTGGGCTACATCCTCTATCGCGTAAACGGCGATGAGACTTATTTCGATTGCTTCAACGCTTATCAGCAATGCAATATCCGCCTTTATGAGCGTCGGGATATGACCGGATTCGTACCGACGACGGGTATCAGTATCGGAATCGATGCACTGGAGCTTGAACTTGGAAGCACTCACACATTCCAGCCGCAGGTTTTCCCGTCAAATGCAACCATTCAAAACGTTACATACACGTCTTCGGATTCGTCCGTTGCACGCATCAATCCCGACGGCACGCTTATCACAGGCAGTGAAGGAACTGCGCAGATAACCGTTTACGACGGAACGGGCGAATTCAGCGATACCTGCTCCGTGACGGTCGCAAGTGCAAATCCCGCAGTGCCCGTCCTGTACGGTTACAGAATGTACTCAAGTGCAAACGGCATCGTTAATTTTTCGGCGGATGATGTTTCCGACTTCAACCTTGTGGATGCACAAACAGGACTTGAACCGCTCACCGCAATGTGTTATGTGGAAGGCGATTTTTACGGTTTTGCAAAGAGTGAAACCGAAAACACGGGGTATGATTTCGTTATTATCGACGGCGAAACCTTCGAAAGACGTACAACAAACCTTTGGTCATACTACTATTGCCGCGATATGACCTATGATCCCGAAACCGGACTGATTTACTGCATGATGGCAACCAACGCAACTATTTACTCATTGTATTTCGGGATTTATACGGTAAACCCACAAACTCTGAGCTTCAACCTTGTCGGTGAAACAAACCGATACCTTTCGGTTCTTGAATGCACGGCGGACGGCAGACTTTATGGAATCGATATGTTCGGCTATTTCTGCTCCGTTGACAAAACCAATGCAAACTGCACAAAAATTGCACATACAACCGTTTCGGATATCAACCATGAACAGTCCATGGTGTTCTGTCCTTCAAACGGCAAAATGTATTGGATGAAATCCGATGATAACGGAGGCGTATTTTTCGAGGTCAATCTCGCAGACGGAACGCTTGTTTATATCGGCTATCCCGGCGGCGATTACATAACATATCAGAGTGTTGCAGGCCTTTGCTATGTTCCGACGGATGAACCGGAGTATCAGCAGGGTGATATAGATATGGACGGCATAGTTTCTGTTTCGGATGCATTGCTTGCATTGCGGTGCGGAATGGAAATTGTGACTCTTACCCCGCAGCAGCTTACGCTTGGCGATATGGATGGTGACGGTTCCGTTAATGTTACAGATGCGATAATGATACTTCGAGCTGCACTTATCGGCTGATTTTTAAATTCGGCAGCACGGCCACAGTATCAAAAGTAAAAACAAAACCTGTCAAAAACAGCGGTTCGCAGCACGGCGGGCCGCTGTCTGCACAAATAACCAAATGACAATTTCGCCTACGGTTCGATAAAGATTTTACTGTATGATTCAAAGCATTGATTTTAACTCTGCCGCATGATAAAATACGCATGGCAAAGCCTGAATAACTTATGCCGCGTCTGAATAAATAAGTTAATCTTAAAAAACGGAGGGTGAATTTGTGAAAAGAAAAGCTTTAGGCTTGTTTGCAACATTTTTCAAAATCGGAGCTTTCACTTTCGGCGGAGGATATGCAATGATACCGCTGATACAACGTGAAATCGTAGATAAAAAACAATGGGCAACAAATGAAGATTTGCTTGATATAATTGCAATTGCCGAATCAACGCCCGGTCCCATTGCCGTGAACGCAGCAACATTTATCGGCAGCAAAATCGACGGCTTCTTTGGTGCTCTGTTTGCAACGCTCGGAGTTGTTCTTCCGTCATTTATAACCATATTTGCCGTGTCGTTTGCTATTGCACAGTTTGAACACATAAAAATCGTTCAGTATGCATTTACGGGTATTCGCGCCGCAGTTCTTGCGCTCATTATCCGTGCACTTGCGGCAATGTATAAAGAATGTCCTAAGTCGCCCCTGTCATACATCATTGCGGCAGCTGCTTTTTTTGTTGCAGCATTTACAAGCATCAACACGATTTTTATCATACTCGGCTGTGCTGCGGTCGGCCTTGCTGTACATTTGGTATTTAATACAAAAAACGGAAAGGCGGGGGAAGGCAAATGATTTTCATCGAATTATTCTTCACATTTTTCAAGATTGGCTTGTTTACTGTCGGCGGCGGATATGCAATGCTCCCGCTTATCAGAACGGAAGTTCTCAGCAAGGGCTGGCTGACGGCGGAGGAAATTGTGAATTTCATTGCCGTGAGCGAAAGCACACCCGGGCCGTTCGCAGTCAATATTGCAACTTATATCGGTTCTGTCCGCGGCGGGGCAGCAGGGGCAGCCTGTGCAACGCTCGGAGTTGTGCTTCCGTCGTTTCTGATTATTCTTGCGATTGCGCGATGCTATAAAAAGTTTAAGAGCAGCAAAATAGTTGCGGGACTTATGTCCGGCTTGAAGCCGGCGGTGATCGGGCTTATTGCAGCCGCCGTGTTAACAGTCGGCAAAACCGTTTTTTTGAATTCGGCAACTCCGACAGGCTTTCCTGCCACCGCATCGGACTGGTTTCGAACCGTGAGTTCCGCATTGGTTTTTGTGCTTGCACTCTTTGCCTGCCGAAAAAAACTTCATCCAATAGTAATGATTTTGATTGCCGCTGCTCTCGGCATAGCATTCGGCCTTTTGGGCGAAATGCTTGTTGCTTAGAGTTAACCGCAGCATTAACACCAAGAACAATATCGCCCGTACGGGCAACACGCCGAATTAAGGTTCGTTTCTCCCGTCCGCCATGCGAGTTTTTACATTGCCCGAGCGGGCGCTATGATTTAAATTAAACATGTGTAAATATTTTTTATTCGTGCAATAATAAAGCTCGTTTTCCGGTGTGGAAAACGAGCTTTTTTTCACAGTTTGAAAGCGGATAACTTAGATATTGTCCGTATGTTTACGCAGGTGCACCGACCAACATTGCTTCATGCACGGGAAGGATTTTTTTGCTGTCGGGCATATGGACGAGAGCTTGATTCAGCACCTCCTCGGCGTTATGCACAAATACAATTTGCAGTGCATCAATAATATCCTTGGGAACTTCGGCAATATCCTTGCGGTTTTGCTCCGGAAGCAGCACCGTTGTGATGCCTGCGCGTGCTGCAGCAAGCAGTTTTTCACGCAAACCTCCGATTGCAAGCACTCGGCCCCTGAGAGTGATTTCGCCTGTCATTGCAAGTCTTGCGCGCACCGGAATGCCTGTCAGTGCACTCGCAACAGCCGTCATGAGTGAGATCCCTGCGGACGGACCATCCTTTGGAACAGCACCTTCAGGAACATGAATATGTATATCCGTATGCTGATTGAAATCATCGCTCAGTCCCAGTTCGGAAGCGTGTGCGCGGATGCACGTAATAGCAGTGCGTGCGCTTTCCTGCATAACATCGCCGAGACTTCCGGTAAGCTGGAGCTGACCCGTGCCTTTCAACGCTTCAACCTCAATTTCTAACAGCTCACCGCCAACGCTTGTCCACGCAAGTCCGTTCACCAGTCCGATTTCAGGCTCCTTATCCGCAGGCTCAAAGCTGTACCGAGACACACCGAGATATTCCTTTATTTTCGATTTGCTGAGCCGAATCCGTTTTTTTCCGTTTGCAATATCAACGGCAGCCTTTCGGCAAACTGCGGCAATGCAGCGTTCAAGGCTGCGAACGCCTGCCTCGCGTGTGTAGCAATTGACAATTTCGGAAATCTCCTCATCCCCGATGGTCAGCATGCTCTTCTTCAGTCCGTGCTTTTCGAGCTGCTTCGGAATCAAATACTGTCTTGCAATTTCGATCTTTTCGGTCGCAAGATAACTCGGAACCTCTATAACTTCCATTCTGTCAAGAAGCGGCTGAGGAATTGTATCTGTCGTGTTTGCCGTTGTCACGAACAGAACCTTGCTAAGGTCAAACGGAACTTCTATGTAATGATCCCTGAATTCCTTGTTCTGTTCGCCGTCAAGAACTTCCAGCATAGCTGATGCAGGGTCGCCCTTGAAGTCGCTTCCCATCTTGTCAATCTCGTCAAAAAGAATAAGCGGATTTCTTGTTCCTGCCTGCTTCATGGCATTTATGATACGTCCCGGCATAGCCCCGATATACGTCTTTCTGTGACCTCTGATATCACTTTCGTCCTTAACACCGCCCAATGAG
>ERZ779890.1440-NODE-1440-length-24431-cov-50.764317_pt1 | contig 24431 bp, 16 predicted proteins | sample MGYA00511553_ERZ779890 | MGnify/ENA primary metagenome ERZ779890 (study PRJEB29588, sample SAMEA2152064) | human gut metagenome | biome: human gut; feature: human-associated habitat; material: faeces | place: Denmark | collected 2008/2010 ... | reverse complement strand
CGGCGGCGGCTGCGGGAAATGCCAACGGACCGCCCGATAAAGAACAGCGCCACCAGCAAAACCACCAGCTGCAAAGCCAGGATGGCGTACAGCGGCACCCAGCGCCCCGTCAGCAGGGGCAGATCCACCGGTGCGCACAGCGCCGTCCACAGGGATTGGAAGGGACCGGGCTGCTGATCGTCAGGCTCCGGCACGGGGGCCTCCGGCTCCGGTTCTCCGATCTGGGGCAGGGTCCCGGCAAAACCAGGCATCCGCACCACATGGACCGTATAGTCCCGGGTGGTGCCGTCTTCAGCGGTGCAGGTAACGGTCAGCACATTGTCGCCCTGCTTCAGGGCGGCATCCGGCTGGGTAACACCCAGGGCCTTGCTGTCCTTGGCGGTGGCGGAAAGGGAGAGCTTGGTGGTCTCATAGGGGACATACACGGCATATTCCGTGATATTGGGTGCAAAGGCCGGGGTCAGCTTCCCCTCGGAGGGAGTCAGATCCGCCAGATCCGCATCGCTGCTGAGGGTCGCCGTGGGGTCTGGCTGGCGGGTAACGGAAATGGTATAGCGGCGGGTGGCGCCGTTGGCGGCGGTGACGGTGAGGACCACCGTGTTGACGCCCACGGACAGCTGGTTGCCGCTGACGGATACATTGGCGCCGCCGTCCGCCGCACTGTAATCCAGAGGCAGGCGGGACACATCATAGGGCACGGTGACGCTGTATTCCGTTGTACCGGCGGAAAAGGACGGCGACAGGGCGTAACTCCCGCAGGAAAGGCCGGACAGATTGGCGTTGCCGGAAGGGGGCGAGGCCACGCTGGCCGACCAGGCGGCATCGTTGAGATTCTGGTCACTATTGCCGTCGCTGGTCACGATATCGGTGATGGTGGCGCTGACCTTGGTTCCGGCAGCCACGCCGGACTTCACCCGGAACGTGACGGCCAGAACGGCGGAGCTGCCGCTGATGGGGTTGTTAAGAGACTGGTCATAGGCCAGCAGGTTGCCGCCGCTCATGTCCACGGACCAGCTGTCACCGATGAGCTGGCGAGTGCCGGTGAGGGTCAGGGTACTGCTGTCGTAGTGCAGCACAGCGGTGATGCCCTGGATATTGGAGCCGCTGACGGAAAAGGTGACGGTGACGCTGTCGCCGGCCCGGACGCTGCCGGAGCCGGAGAAGCTGGCCCCGGCGGCCTCCGCTGTCACCGGCAGCAGACACCACAGCAGCAGTGCTGCCAGAAAGCCCGCCAGGGCAGATGAGATATTCTTTCGCATGGCGTGGTCCCTCATACTCAGTTGGGTTGTATGGTACCCCGGCCCAGCAGGTACGCCTGAAGCCGGACCATATCGGTGATGGTGACCTGACCGTCGCCGTTGAGGTCCGCCGCCTGAAGGGCCGCGCCGGTCAGGGGTGTCTTGCCCAGCAGGTGAGCCTGGAGCCGGACCATATCGGTAATGGTGACCCGGCCGTCGCCGCTGAGGTCGCCGGTGACCACGGTGGTCAGGGTCTGGATGGTTTGGCCGTCCCTGGCATAGGTGACGGTCATGCCGGTGCCCACCAGGCTGTCGCCCTGAACCGGCAGAGTAATGTAATCGCTGGGGGACAGGTTTGCCAGCAGCTGGCGGGCGGTGGTGCCCATGGGGATGGCCCGCAGATAGCTGTCGGCGATGCGGTAGGCCCCGGTGGTGATCTCCTTGGGGACGGACTCCACGGCCTTGGCCGCATACTGAGCGGCAAAGGTCACGTTGCCGGAGATGGTCATGCCGTTGGTGTAGCCCTGCCAGCCGGTGAAGGTATAGGTATACTGGCTGTCGGCGGGACGGGTAGGCGTTCCGGCGGGACGGGGAATGGTCTGTCCCGCGGTGAGCTTCCCCTGGGCATACACGGAACCGTCGTAGTTCACGAACTGATAGGTATACTGCCCCTGATAGTGGGCGTAAAGGGTAATGTTGCTGGCGCCGGTGGTGCTGTTGGCGGTGATCTGCTGGCCGCCGTCGGGCTGGGTGAACCAGCCCACAAAGGCACAGCCGTCCTTCACCGCCGTGGGCAGATTGCCGTACTTCTGACCGGCGGATACCAGGCGGGTGCTCTCGGAGCAGGTGCCGCCGCAGGGGTCGAAGGACACCACATAGGAGCCGTCGGTAACGTAGAACTTGGACTCCAGGCGGTAGTTGTCCCCGGCGGTATTCTCCGCCGCGATGACCAGGGTATAGCCGCCCACACCCAGCCGGGAGAAGGCCACGGCATCGTCCAGGCGGGACAGGTCATAGCTCTTGGCGTTGGGAGTGGCTGTGGCAGGGGAAATGGCATTGGAGCCGTTGGATCTCCGGATGGACACCGTCACCCGGCGGATGTCATAGGCGTTGCGCAGGGTGCCCCGGAAGGGAAAGCCCGTCTGCCCCACCGTCAGGGTGGAGTTTACCGTGGGATAGGACGCGCCGTCCAGGGTCCAGCCCGCCCCGGCCAGGGCCAGCTGCCACTGCATGGCCGTATCCGCCAGGATCAGGCGGCCGCCTGCGGCGTTGGAGGAAACGGACAGATAGCTGCCCGTGCCCCGGTTTTGCAGGGAGAAGCCGCTGTTGTATACGGCGGCCTTCCACAGCTGACCGTTATCCGTGGAGGCTTTGGCCAGAGTAACGCCGTTTTTCCCGGCGGTCAGCCGCAGGCCGTTTTCCTGGCAGGTGATGGTATAGTACCCGCTGGCATGATAATCCAGGCGGAACTGCTGGTTTTTGCCGCTGCCCACGGCGTTCAGGGTCAGGCCCGAGGAGCCAGGGGTGGCGGTCAGGTTACTGTTGGCAGAGGAGCGCAGCTGATACACGCCCTCCCCCACCGTGGCATCCTTGAAGCCGTAATCCGCCAGCATGACCTGGGCCTTGGCGGGCTCGTTGATCCGCAGGCGGGCGTATACGCCCAGCTGCACGTCGCCGGAGTTGCCATCGTAATACTTCAGCACCTTGCCGGTGACGCCGTACTTGTCGGCGGTGGGGCCGGTCATAACGCCGTAGGAGTCTGACTGAGGCTCCCGCACGGCGCCGCTTTCGTTGTAAATGGCCTCGATGAGCTGGGCCTCAGGCTGATTGGCAAAGCCGCCCAGAGCGTCGAAGGCCCGCATAATGACGCCGGTGGCGCCGCCCCGTCCATCGCTGCTGGAAAAGCCCGAGGAGCCGCCCACTCCGTGCTGCACGGCACGGGACCAGAACACGTTGCGCAGTGCGATGCTGTAGTTATCCATGTCAAAGCCGGGAACAGCGGACTCAATGGACCGGACGATGGGGTCATAGTAGCTGCGGCGGACATAGTTCCGCTGCACCCGCAGGAAGCCGTCGCTGTCCTCGTTGGCCAGGGCCCGCCAGGTGGCGTCGAAATTGGAGCCGTAGCCCCCGTCGGCGTCATAGGCGGCAGAGAGCCGGTTGCCGATGGAGCGGTAGTATGTATCCGAGGAGGACTGGCACCACCGGAAAAAGGCCCGGGGAATGTCGCTGCGGCTGGAGAACTGATACGCACCGTAGGACTTGCCGCCGGCGTCGCCGGAGCCGGAGGAAATGACCCCCGGACCGCTGGCCTCAAAGCGCTGGCTCAGTGTGCCCAGCAGCTGCTCCTCCTGGTCATCGGCGGCGGTGGCCGATGTGAACACCGGCAGGATCACCGGAATGGCCGCCACCAGCAGCGCCAGGCAAAGCAAAATACTCGTCCCTCTACGCATGGTTTTCATCGTATCACCCCGTTGCAAAGCATGTAATCGAAAAACACAATACTGTGTCGTATTCAGGAATAGTATAGCACCTTTTTTCAGGGGTGTCCACCGAAAACGGTCGATTTTCCCAACTAATTAGCATATGAAGCGCGTGAAGTTCTTGGAGTATAAAAAAGCGGAAAATCCGTCTCATAAACGTTATCCCGATTGCCCCTTTCTCCGGCTTTCTCCTGCCCGGCCGTTATTTTTTGTTTATAATCCATTGCATTGTCCGCTGATATGCCGTATAATGCCCCTATCTAACGAAACAGGAGGGCTTTGCCATGCGCCCTGATGGAACCCGCGTAAAGGACCTGCCGCCGCTGGTGGCGGCCATTCCCTATATCATGCCCAAGCGCTACGACGCCTGGAACTCCGTCACCGAGAACATCGACGAGGAGATCATCAAGGACTTCATCCGCACCCACCGCCGGGCTGGGGTGCGGCTGAACCATATGAGCGTTATCATCTCCGCCTATTACAAGGCGGTGCTGCGCAATCCCAAGCTGAACTACTTCGTCATGAACGGCCGCATTTACCGCCGCAACCACTTCTGCGTGTCCTTCGTGATCCTGAAAAAACAGGCCAACGGGGTAGTCAACGAGACCACGCTGAAGGTGTATCTGGACGAGAACGACACAGTGTTTACCGTGAATCAGAAAATTGCCGACGCAATTGCCGCCAATCGGGCGGAGCACCAGTCCAACAGCACCGACAAGTTCGCCAAGTTCATGTTCTCCGTGCCGGGTCTGCCGAAATTCGTCGTGTGGCTGGCCTATCATCTGGACCGCCACGGTCTGCTGCCCCGGAAGATCATCGAGCTGTCCCCCTTCCACACCAGCATGTTCATCACGAATCTGGCCTCCATCAAGACCAGCTATATCCACCACCATTGTTATGAATTCGGCACCACCAGCGTGTTTGTGTGCATGGGCAAGCCCGTGCCAAACTATATATCCGGCGACCTGACCCGAAAGATGATGCCCATCGGCGTGGTCATGGACGAGCGTATCTGCACCGGGTACGAATATGCCGCCTTCTGCAACGATTTCCGCCGTTATATGCGTCTGCCGCAGATGCTGGAATACCCCTTCTGCCAGGAGGAGCCGGAAAAGAAGCCCGCCGCCGAGACCGCCGCTGTATAACTGAAAATGCTCTGCCCATGGGGCAGAGCATTTTCAGTTATACTCCTATGGGATCGTCGTCGGAGTCGTCGCGGACCGGCGCGCCGCCGTTGGCGGGCAGCGGGGCGATGAGGGTGCGGTACAGCCGCCGGAAGAACACCAGGGTCACCAGCAGGGAGGCGATCTCCGCCAGGGGATAGCTCCACCAGACCAGATCATCGTTGCCGATGGAATGGCCGTAGCGGGCCAGGACATAGGCAATGGGCACCAGAAACACCAGCTGCCGGATGATGGAGGTGGTCATGGAGTACACCGCTTTGCCCAGGGCCTGGAAGGAGCTGCCCAGGGCGATGCAGGCTCCGGCCATGCAGAAGCTCAGGGAGATGATCCGCAGGGCAGGGACGCCCACCTGCAGCATGGTGTCCGTGGCATCGAAGATCTTCAGCAGAGGCCCGGGAATGGCCCAGAAGATGATCACGCCCAGCACCATGATGCAGGAGGCGTAGATGGTGCTGCGCTTGATGGTTTCCACCATCCGCAGCCGGTTCTGGGCCCCGTAGTTATACGCCACGATGGGCACCACGCCGTTGTTCAGGCCGAACACCGGCATAAAGATGAAGCTGTTGAGCTTGAAGTAAATGCCGAAGGCCGTGGCTGCCGTCTCCTTGGCGGAGTGATAGGCAATGAGGATCTTGTTCATGCAGAAGGTCATCACCGAGCCGATGGCCACCATGATGACGCTGGGCAGGCCGATGGCATAGATATTCCCCACCAGCCGCCAATTGGGCCGGAAGCCCCGGAACTGCAAATGGATTTCCTTGTTCTTCTTCAGGTTGAAGATCAGTGCCAGAATACAGCCGCAGAACTGTCCGATGACCGTGGCCACTGCCGCGCCGGTAACGCCCATGTCGAACACAAAGATGAAGATGGGGTCCAGCACAATATTCACGATAGCGCCCAGTCCCTGGGTATACATGGACAGGATGGACCGGCCGGTGCCCTGTAAAAGTCGCTCAAACATGATCTCGCCGAACAGCCCCAGGGAGCCGCAGCAGCAGATCAGCAGATAGTCAATGCCGTTGTCGATGATGTAGTCGATTTGGGTCTGGGACCGGAAGAAGGGCCCCGCAAACAGCAGCGCCAGCACGGCGCTGATGACAAAGCCCACCACCGCCAGGAATACGCCGTTGATGGCCACGGCGTTGGCCCGCTGCTGGTCCTTGGCCCCCAGAGCCCGGCCCATCAGGGCGTTGACGCCCACGGCGGTGCCGGTGGCCAGGCCGATCATCAGGTTCTGGGCCGGAAACGCCAGGGACACGGCGGTCAGCGCTTGCTCACACACCCGGGACACGAACACGCTGTCCACAATGTTGTATAGGGCCTGCACCAGCATAGACGCGATGATGGGCAGGGACATGTTGATGATGAGCTTGGAAATGGGCATGGTGCCCAATTTGTTCTCTTTTTCCATGGGACTGCTTTCCCCTCCTTACGAATCTGTTCACAAGATAGTATTGTATCATAGCGCCGCGCAAAAGAAAACCCTCCGAAAGCTACATTTTCCGCAGCTTATCGGAGGATTTTTTATTGATTTCGGAAACTTATTTCGCGCTTCGAGACAATCCGCTCACTGCGTCACCAGATAGCTGCCGCTCTCGGGCGCATAGCCGGCCATAGTCACCACGCGCGTGGCCCGGTCATAGCCGGTGGGCAGCGCCGATGCGTCCGCATCGGGCATGACATACACCCGGTCGAAGCAGGACGCCAGCAGCTCCGCCGTGACGCCGTTGTCCGCCGACGGAGTCTCCCGCAGCACCACGGACAGCACCGTGCCCTCCGGCAGCTGCTTTTCCAAAGCCTGGGCAAAGTCCTTCAGCACCACCGTCTTGTCGGCAGGCAGCTCCAGAGCCGACTGATCGCCGCTGATGGGATACAGGAACCAATCCAGCAGAATCTCGTCAAAGCCCATCTGGGCGCACTCCTTGGCCAGGTCCGTGATATACCGCAGGGTCCCCGGCTTGGAGGGGTCCAGCCACCGGCGGCCGGAGCCGTCCCGGTACAGGGTCCCGTCGGCAGCACACAGGGCCGCCTGCTCCTGCTGAGCGTCGGCAAAGGCGTTGTCGCAGAAGCACGCCAGCCGCGCCACGGTATAGCAGTTGCTGTCCAGTATGGTCTGGAGGTTCCGGCTGGTGGACAGTCCGCCGGTGAGAATGCCTTCCGGCAAGGCCACCGCCGTGTGATACGCCACGGACCCGTCATACATCTTCACGTTGACGGCCACAGCCTCCCGGTCCGTCAGCAGATAGCCGGGGTCGCTGCCCAGGCAGCCGTATGGCAGCTCCCAGGCGTGGATGGCCTCCACCTTCTGCCGCTGGGGCTCCTCCCGGGTGATGTCCACATCATCCGGCACAGGCGTGGAGTCCGGCTGGGGCTTCTCCGGCTCCTTCCGGGACCAGGGCAGCTCCAGATGGGCCTTGCCCTCGTCATCATACACCACATACTCCTGGGTCAGCAGATAGGCCACCGCCGCCAGCAGGATCAGCACCAGCACAACGACCAGCGCCACCTTGCCCCGGGTATTCCGCCCCCGGTAGCGATGATATCCTTTTGTGGTCATGGCGCGCACCTCCGTTCATGCAAATGCTTCAGGGCTGGATGCTGTCCAGCTGACCCACCCGGCGGGCATGGCGGCCGCCCTCAAACTCGGTGTTCAGAAACACCTCCACAATACGCTTGGCCAGGTTGGGGCCGGTGATGCCCGCACCCAGGGCCAGCACGTTGGCATCGTTGTGACGGCGGGTCATCTCGGCAGACAGGGAATCGGTGCAGTGGGCGCAGCGGATACCCTTGACCTTGTTGGCGGCAATGGAGATGCCAATGCCGGTAGTACAGATGACGATACCCTTCTCGCATGCGCCGGAGGCCACCAGCCGGGCCACCTTTTCGCCATAAATGGGATAGTCCACGCTTTCGGTGGAGAAGCAGCCCACATCCTCAAAGTCGATGTCGTGCTCCTCCAGCCAGATGAGAATGTCCTGCTTCAGCAGATAGCCGCCGTGATCGCAGCCAATGGCAATTTTCATGATGCTATGCTCCTCTCGGGTGGTTCACAGGGCCTGAAACCGCGGCTTGCCCTGTTCAAATGTGGTAAAATAGCGGAAGCCGCATTCCCGCAGCAGCTCCTGGCGCTGCCGGATGAAGCAGCCCACGTCCCCGGGCCGGTGGGCGTCACTGCCCAGGGTGACGATCTCGCCCCCCAGGCGGCGGTACAGCCGCAGAATCTCCGGCCCCGGCAGGGGCTCGTTTCCCCGGTTGGTATTGCACTCGATGCCCACCCCCTTGGGGATCACAGTGCGGAGGACCTCCTCCACCCGATCCATATGGCGGCGGAACGTCATATGCTCCCCGTGGTGCTCGTTGATATACCGCAGCGGCAGGGTCAGATGACCCAGCACCTGAAACTGTCCCCACCGGGCCAGCTCCAGAACGCTGTCCAGATAGCTGTCGATGACACTATCATAATACGCTTCGTCACCTTTTTCAATATAGTACAGGTCCATGTTGTCAAACTTTTTTCCGCCCAGATGCACGGACCCGATGACAAAATCCACCGGTGCACCGTCCATCATATGGACGGCCCGGTCAAAGCCGTACTGAGCGTCGCCCAACTCCGCCCCCAGCCGCAGGGTGATCCGGTCCCCCCACAGGGCCTGGGCCTCCCGGAACTGGCGCCGGGCCTCGTCCCAGTCAAAATCCCACCGGGGACGGAAATCATCCCAGTACAGGGTGTCCACATGGTCGGTGATACACAGCTCATTAAGGCCCTGCCGGACGGCGGCCTCCGCCGCCTGGGCCATGGTCTGGTGTCCGTCCGGGGAACAGGTGGAATGTACGTGATAATCGGCAAGGTACATGGCTTACTTCTTCTTTCCGAAAAAGCTGCGGTGCTTTTCGTAGTTGCCCTCGCCCAGAGTCTCGCTGAACCTCTTCAGGGCTTCCTTCTGCTCCCGGTTCAGGTCCCGGGGCGTCTCAATGGTAACGGTGACATACTGGTCGCCCCGGCCCCGGCCGTTAAGCACCGGGATGCCCTTGCCCCGCAGCCGGAACACAGTGCCGGTCTGGGTGCCCTCGGGGATGGTATACTTCACCCGCCCGTCGATGGTGGGGATCTCCAGCTCCGCGCCCAGCACCGCCTGGGTGAAGGTGATGGGTGCCTCGCAGAACACGGACGTTCCCTCCCGCCGGAAGATCTCGTGGGGCCGCACCATCACGGTAATCAGCAGGTCGCCGCTGGGGCCGCCGTTGGACCCGGCATGGCCCTGGCCCCGCAGGGAGATGGTCTGCCCGTTGTCGATACCGGCGGGGATGGTCACCTGGATGGTCCGGCGCTTGCGGATGCGTCCGCTGCCCCGGCAATCGGGACAGGGCTGGTGGATGATCTTGCCGGTGCCCCGGCACTTCTGGCAGGGTCCCTGGCTCTGCATGACGCCGAAGGGCGTCCGCTGGGCCTGGGTCACGGTGCCGGTGCCGTGGCAATCGGGGCACACCTCCGGCGTGGTGCCGTGGGCGCAGCCGTTGCCTTTGCAGGTGGGGCAGGGCTCACTGCGGTCCACCGTCACGGATTTTTCGCAGCCGAAGGCCGCCTCCGTGAAGTCTACGGAGACGCTGGCCCGGATGCTCTCGCCCCGGCGGGGGCCGTTGCGCCGCTGCTGGCCGCCGCCGAAGCCGCCGCCAAAGAAGCTGCCGAAAATATCGCCCAGGTCGCCGAAGTCGAAGCCCCCTGCGCCGTATGCGCCGCCCTGGCCCGCGCCATAGTTGGGGTCCACCCCGGCAAAGCCGAACTGGTCGTATTTCTGGCGCTTTTCGGGGTTGGACAGCACCTCGTTGGCCTCGTTGATCTCCTTGAACTTCTCCTCGGCCGCCTTGTCGCCGGGGTTCATGTCCGGGTGATACTTCCGGGCCAGCTTTTTGTATGCTTTTTTGATCTCGTCCTCGCTGGCGCCCTTTTCCACGCCCAGGACCTCATAATAATCGCGTTTGTCTGCCATAAAGGCCCGCTCCCTTCTCTGGGTCTTTTATCCCGGAACACCACAGGAAGGGACAGGAAGCCCTGCCCCTTTCCGGTGGTATATTTTCACTTACTTATTCTTGTCGTCGTCATCCACGACCTTGTAGTCGGCGTCGTAATACTGGCCGCCCTGGTCGCCGGTGGGACCGCCCTGGGCGCCGGCCTGACCGGCATCACCCTGGGGCGCCTGCTGCTGATACAGCTTCTCGCTCATCTTGTAGAACAGCTGGGTCAGTTCCTCAGTGGCAGCCTTGATGGCGTCGGTGTCCTCGCCCTTCAGAGTCTCCTTCAGCTTGTCGATACCGGCCTGGATGGGGGCCTTCTCGCTCTCAGGCAGCTTGTCGCCCACCTCGCTGAGGGTCTTTTCGGACTGATAGACCATCTGGTCGGCCTGGTTGCGGACCTCTACCTTCTCCTTGACCTTGGCGTCCTCGGCGGCATACTGCTCGGCCTCCTTCACGGCCTTCTCAATGTCGTCCTTGCTCATGTTGGAGGAGGAGGTGATGGTGATGTGCTGCTCGGTGCCGGTGCCCAGGTCCTTGGCGGACACGTTGACGATGCCGTTGGCGTCGATGTCGAAGGTCACCTCGATCTGGGGCACGCCGCGGCGGGCCGGAGCGATGCCGTCCAGGTGGAAGCGTCCCAGGCTCTTATTGGCGGCAGCCATCTCGCGCTCACCCTGGAGCACGTTGACCTCCACAGAGGTCTGGTTATCGGCGGCAGTGGAGAAGATCTGGCTCTTCTTCACAGGGATGGTGGTGTTGCGCTCGATCAGGCGGGTGCACACGCCGCCCATGGTTTCGATGCCCAGAGACAGCGGGGTCACGTCCAGCAGCAGCAGACCCTTTACATCGCCGGTCAGCACGCCGGCCTGCAGGGCCGCGCCCATGGCCACGCACTCATCGGGGTTGATGCCCTTGAAGGGCTCGCTGCCGGTGAAGTTCTTCACGGCCTCCACCACGGCGGGGATACGGCTGGAGCCGCCCACCATCAGGACCTTGGACAGGTCGGAGGGCTTCAGACCGGCGTCGGACATGGCCTGACGCACAGGGCCCATGGTGGCGTCCACCAGATGGCCGGTGAGCTCGTTGAACTTGGCACGGGTCAGGGTCACGTCCAGGTGCTTGGGGCCGGTGGCGTCGGCGGTGATATAGGGCAGGTTGATGTTGCTGGTGGTAACGCCGGACAGCTCGATCTTGGCCTTCTCGGCGGCCTCCTTCAGGCGCTGCATGGCCACCTTGTCGCCGGACAGGTCGATGCCCTCGGTGCGCTTGAACTCGCTGACCAGATACTTCATGATGCACTGGTCAAAATCATCGCCGCCCAGGCGGTTGTTGCCGGCGGTGGCCAGAACCTCGATCACGCCGTCGTCGATCTCCAGAATGGACACATCGAAGGTGCCGCCGCCCAGGTCGTACACCATGATCTTCTGGGCCTGCTCCTTGTCCACGCCATAGGCCAGGGCCGCGGCAGTGGGCTCGTTGATGATACGCTTCACATCCAGACCCGCAATCTTGCCGGCGTCCTTGGTGGCCTGACGCTGAGCGTCGGTAAAGTAGGCGGGCACGGTGATAACGGCCTCGGTAACGGGGCTGCCCAGATAGGCCTCGGCGTCGCTCTTGAGCTTCTGCAGGATCATGGCGCTGATCTCCTGGGGCGTGTAGGCCTTCCCGTCGATGCTCACCCGGTGATCGGAGCCCATCTCGCGCTTGATGGAGGAGATGGTGCGGTCGGGGTTGGTGATGGCCTGACGCTTGGCCACCTGGCCAACCATGCGCTCGCCGGTCTTGGAAAATGCCACCACGGACGGGGTGGTGCGGTTGCCCTCTGCGTTGGGGATAACAACTGCCTCGCCGCCCTCCATGACGGCTACGCAGGAATTGGTGGTGCCAAGGTCGATACCGATAACTTTAGACATAATGATTGCCTCCTGAATATATGAAATAAAATTTTAGTCTGTCAAAAAAGCAGGATGATCTCCGTCATCAGTCCGCCGGATTCTCCGGCACGATGATGGCGGCGATGATATACGCCAGCAGTCCGCTGCCGCCCAGCAGGCTGAACACCACCCAGGCCAGACGGACCAGCGTGGGGTCAATGCCGAAATATTCCGCGATTCCCGCGCACACGCCGGAGATCATCCGGTTGTCGCGGCTCTTATACAGTCTTTTTCCGTTCATAGCACAAGCTCCTTTCAGTTGGCTACCTTCACCATGGCGAACCGCAGGACCTTGTCGTCCATGGCATATCCCTGCTGGAATACCTCCACCACGGTGTTTTCTCCGGCGCTCTCGTCCTCCACATGCATCACGGCGTTGTGGCGGGCAGGGTCAAAGGGCTGGCCCAGCGCTTCAATTTGCTGCACCCCCAGCTTTTCCAGCACGGTCATGAACTGCCTGCAGATCATTTCCATACCCTGGCGGTGGGGGTCGCCCTCTTCAAACTGGGAAAGGCCCCGCTCCAGATTATCCAGCACCTCCAGGAAGGGCTTCACGGTGTCGGCCTTGGCGTCGCCGTACAGGCTCTCCTTTTCCTTGGCGGTGCGTTTGCGGTAGTTGTCATATTCCGCCGCCAAACGCAGATATTTGTCGCTGGCGTCGGACACCATCTTGGCCAGCTGCTCCATTTTTTCCATCTGATCCCGGGTAACGGTGAAGCTCTCCTCCGCCGTTTCCGGAGACGGCTCCTGCTGGGGCTGGGTCTCCGGGGTGTCCGTGTTTTCCTGTTCCTGCTTGTTTTCCTGATTCACATTCTCGCTCATGTTTCCTGGTCCTCCTTGGGGGGCAGCTGGTTCTTCCCGAACATGCGGCCCAGGCTCTCTGCAAAGTAGCTCAGGCGCGCCGCCACGGTGGCGTAGTCCATCCGGGTGGGTCCGACCACGCCCACCAGGCCCCGCATATTGTCTCCGATGTCATAGCTGGCCACCACCACGCTGCTGTCCCGCAGGGCCTCGCTGAGATTTTCCGGGCCGATGAGGATCTGCACCGGGCCGCCCTCCGTGGGCGCCGGCAGCTGCTCTTTATTGTCCACCATAAAGGTCATCAGGTCGTGGGCCTTGTCCGCGTCCCGGTATTCCGGGAACCGCAGGAATTCCTTGGCCCCGCTGGGAAAGACCTCCTGGCTGTTTGCTTCCTTCAATAGCCGCCCGGCGTATTCCACCACCTGGTTCAGCGGCAGGAACCACTGGCCGGGCACCTGCTCCGACAGGCTCATGAGCCGTCCATTCATATCCTCCGGGCCGATCCCCGTGAAATGGGTGTTCAGCAGATGGCTCATGTCCGGCAGGCCGCCGTCGGCCACCGGCAATTGCAGCGGCAGCAGCTGACTTTTCACCTGGCTGTCCGACAGCATCACCACGGCAATGAAGCTGTTGGCGTCCACCGGAATCAGCTCGAACCGCCGCACGGTGGCGGCTGTCTTGTGATCCGCCACGGTATAGGCCGGATAACCCACAAAGGAGGACACCATCTGGCCTGCCCGGGCCATGAGCTGATCCGTCCCCGCCAGCTTCTCCGCCAGAGAGGCGTTGAGCTTATCCTCCTCCTCCCGGCTCAGGGCGCGATGCTCCATCAGCTCGTTGACGTACAGCCGATAGCCCTTGGCGGAGGGGACCCGCCCGGCGGAGGTGTGCGGCTGCTCCAGATAGCCCATTTCCGTCAGATCCGCCAGCTCATTGCGAATGGTGGCAGAGCTGATCTTTCCGGGCATCCGCTGGGCAATGGCCTTGGAGCCCACCGGCTCCGCCGCCGCCACATATTCTTCCACGACGATCTTCAGTATTTGCTTTTTTCGATCGGTCATTTCCATATCGTTTCTCCGTTAGCACTCCAACTTCCTGAGTGCTAAACGCAGTTTACCACCCCCCGCCGCCCTTGTCAAGTGGAAGGCTTTGAATTATTTGTAAACAAACGCATCGAGAAGCCGGTTCGCCGCATGGATACTAGGCTCTTTTGAGGGCGTAACGCCTGAAAGTCCATATGCCGCAATGGATTCCGGACACAACAAAGCGAGGACTTCAAGATTTCTCTTAAAGTCCTCGCTTTGTGATTGCCCACAGGTTTTGCTGTCCGTGCGCACTCCTGTATATCGCAAGGAAAGGAATGTATGCAAGGGAAACCTTAGTCGGGTTTCCCCTGCATGTTAAATCGCCCGCCCGCAGGCGACCACTTTTGCAGAGCAAAAGTGCTGCTCCAAAAAGAAAGACACCCCTACGGGTGTCTTTCTTTTTGTGATTGCTCACAGGTTTTGCTGTATCTGCAATCAGCAGTATGTGATCGATGCCCAAGGATATTTCTCTTGAAGGTCGCTGAAAATCTCCTGCATCGGAACAGCATGCTCTCATAGTTCTTTTGGTAGAGATACAAAATCTTCTACAAAGATGCCACAATAAACAAATTCGTTTTCCTCAAAAATTTCAACAAACTCTTCGTAAAGGGATTCTTCTTCTTTCGTAAGTCCCTTTTGGGCATTCGTGTCTCCTTGTTTCAGCCGTTCGGCAATCAATTTTTTCAGCTTACGGAGAGCAGCATAAAGCTCTGTTCTGGTGGCATATTCATAATTTTGCGTGTACGCCGATGGTTCCGCATATGTAAACTGTGGATTGTAAAACTTGATGCTCTTTAGAAGAAGTTCTCGGAAAAATGTGTTTTTCCTTGCAAATTCAAATGGGGCTTCGCCGGGGAAGTTGAGCCACTTCATTCGAGTTGCTTCGTAAGCCAGTAACCAATGAGATGTCCACATCAGCGCATTGGATGTTCCCTTATCATCTATATCTTCCAACATCAATTCATCTCGAAGAGCCCTGCGTTGCTGCATAATCTTTAGCTTATTTTTAGCATCAGAGGAACAAATAATGTCCAGCATGATAATAATCGCCAATTCATTCGGTGACTGTAAAACACGAACCATATAGTCTTGGGAAATTTGGATATTGAATACTTTGATAAACCAGACAGCCCAAATTAATTCTTGCTCTCGATTCAAAAGCAGCGCTTCGTCAATGACACTATAAATAGCCGTCTTAAAGCTACGCATTCTGAGTGAGCTTCTGTTTTTCCATAAAATTGGGAGAATTCGATCAGATAGCGAGGGAAAACGAACCCACAGATTAATTAAACGTGACTGCATTGCAGGCCAGCTAGTTGCCGTGTATCGACATTGCGCAATAACAGCAAGTCCGTACTTAATGATTGCGATATCTTTGTATGTGTTGTATTCCATAATTAACTTTGAAAGGAACACATCTGGTTGAAGGTGGATATACTGTTTAATTTGTTCTATCCACGGCTTCCCATATAGGAAAGGGCTCTCACTGATCTTTAGTTTGCTTTCGTTGAAACTCAATTCATACTTAGACAAGCAGCCGCGGATGAATGCAATAACTTCCTGTACTTGAGTACTATATTTGGTATAGATGTAATAGTCATCCACAAATCGGCAACAGGACACATCTGGGAACCGTTCGTGTATTTGACTGTCAACGGTGCAAAGGATAATCTCGGATACAATTCTGGATAATGCATTTCCAACTAGGATGCCATTGGTCTGACCATAGTTCATGGACCGAATATGTTTATCCAACTGATTGCCAAGCAATGTCCGATCGTTTTTCTTTTTCTTTGCAGTAGAGATTCCGTGAATCGCCCAAGGGATGGTATGCGTGTAGATATTATCAAAGAAAGAATTGATATCCAAGCGAATTTCGTATCGGTTATCTTGGTAAAGCGCCTCAATTTCTTGCTTGGTTTCCGCAATACTGGAGGAGCGCTTGGCATATGGCTGAGCAGCCTTTGGGACACGATCCACTGGAGCCGTGAGAGAATATGAACTTTTCTCAAAAATCGGTTTAAGCGTCGGTTCCTGCTGAACAATAAAATTTACAACTTTACAATAGTGATAAGGATTGGGAACCGCAAATTTCCTTCGGGCCGTTTCTGACTTATAACCGCTGTAAATCAAGGGAATCGAGCACTCTCGACTCAGTTTAGAAGTTGCTTGAATAGCATGTTGCGCATTTGCCGCCAAGTCGTTGGAACTAAAGCAAGGAGGTAGTTCAGCGGGAAAGTATTCATATTGCAACAATCTTTTTAGGTCGAACATAAGGTTTTCCTTTCGAAAGATATATGATAGGTCTATCGACTATATTATACCTCTATTTTATAAATTTGCCTCTGCTTTGATATTTTCAACATGCCATCCTGCCATATCATGTTTTTCCGTTTCATACAAATCATGATTTACAACTCGAGCATTCAGCGCAAGCATGCCTTTTTGCGGATGCTCGGCATACACATATCTGTGTGCATGTCGTATAATCATCTCACGAAACAGTTTGCTGTATGTCGGAGAATAATCTAAATTAGGGCAAGGTCCTTTTTCGCCGATTTCTGAAAAAAGAAGAAGTTTAGGCGATATCGGCATTAATATGTTGCCATGCTTATTCCCCCATCCTCCATTAAAATCGTAATCTTCTTTGTTATTGTAATTCAAGCAAATCACGGGATCGTCGGAGGTCGGAAACGAGATATCATCAGAGGCGTGTAGAACTTGCCAGTGTAGTCGCTCAGATACTCTTATTGTTGATGTGAGCAGATGCTTTAAATCATGTAAGTAAAAGCCCTTACCTATAACTGTTTTTGCCTCAACCATATTATCTTCACGATTGATCGAAACTTTAAGTGGAAGGAGGATATCTTCTTTCTTGTTAACAGATTGGCATGGTACACTTCTTTGAAATTCGCACTTTGGTACACGATTTAGCTCTTCTAAAACGGTGTCCATTGCATTGGGAAATATCTTTAAATTTTGCATGGTTAAACGCAAATATGCAGCCGGTGTACGCAAATATTGTGCGAAAACAAAGTGGGAGAGCGTCTTACATTCTTCTCTTGATAACTTCACACCACGGATTAGCTTGTTAAAGATTGGTTTTGCTGGCCTTTCAAATTCTCGGTCAAACCAGTGTTCAAAGTCATCGAGCTCTTCAACTCCAACAACTCTTGTATAAACGTCGTTCCACACTGCGGTATTTTTGATTGATTGTCTTGTCCAGTATGGAACATTTTTATTAGACACCAAGATACTATAGGTTTGTATCGTCCTTCCATCCGGACTCCAGTTTTTTAAATAAAATTGAGGTATATAATGATTCCTACGAGATATACTCTGGTTCATGGCATCACTCTTTCTCACTCTTGATCCGCTTCTGAATATCCTCCACAGACGGCAACTGACTCTCCAGTTCTTCCGGCAGGCTGCTGGTAATCTGGTAGGCGCTGACGCCGATGGGTTTGCTCATATCCTTGAGTGAATACTCTGCTACGAGGTCATTCTTGCTCTTGCAAAGTAGCAGGCCAATAGCGGAATTGTCCTGCTCTTTCTTTAGGATGCCGTCCACCGCCGAGAGGTAGAAGTTCAGCTGTCCTGCGTATTCCGGCTTGAACTCGCCGGTTTTCAGTTCGATTACTACATAGCAGCGAAGATTGAGATTATAGAACAGCAGATCGATGTAAAAATCATCGCCGCCCACATTCAAGTGGTACTGATTGCCAAGGAAGGCAAAGCCCGTCCCCAGCTCCAGCAGGAACTTAGTCACATCCTTGACCAGCGCCCGTTCAATGTCACGCTCCACCATGTCCGCTTTGAACGGGATGAAGTCAAAGATGTAGGGATCTTTCATGGTCTGCGTAGCAAGCTCACTCTGCGGAGAGGGCAAGCGGTTTCCAAAGTTGGATACCTTCTCTGCCAGCACTTGCCGCTGATACAGGCCGCTTTCAATCTGATGAACCAGCACATTGCGCGACCAGCCGTTCTCGGCACTTCTCTCTGCATACCATAGGCGTTCTTCGGGATTGGAAAGCTTGTCCAACAGCACAACATTGTGTCCCCACGGAATTTGTGCAACAGGCTGCTGCACAAATTCGTCGTTAGGATACGCCGCTGCAAATTTCGCCATATATTTCAAGTTTCTCACGGAGTAGCCGGTAGCGTCCGGGAAGGAAAATTTAATGTCGGCGGCAAGATTATCCACGAATTTGCTGCCCCAGGTCTTGTGGGCGTTGATGACCTCGCCGATGGAGCGATACAGAACCACCAGTTCCCGATTGACGCTGACTGATGCTCGGTATTGCGCTGTACGGATCTCCTGCTTGACTGCCTCAACGATATGCAGATATTCATTGGAATTCATCAGCATGGTATTTCCCCTCCCGTCACATACACTCTCCGCCAAGTGCTTTTAAGTATACCAGATATTTTTCTTCCCGTCGAGAGAAGAAATGTTTCATTCAACTGGTTACAAGCTGTAACCGTTCCATTACCTTGTTTTACATTTCGAGTGTTTTGCTGTGCATACTTTTGTAAAGCAAAAGAAAAAAGTCTTGATAAATCCGGACTTTTCAGATAAGAAGAACTCCGCTTTTCGACAAAAATGTTTGAAAAACGGAGTTCACTCAACCTTTACAGAGGTCGGTTTCTGCTGTATACTACAAATAAAGTGCGCCTGAGCAAACCTATTCCTGAGAGATTAAGACGAGAGAGGATGTGCGCCACATGAATGGCAATATTACTAGCATATGCACAAACAGCTATGGTAATCAAACCTATGGCTTTATTTTTGGAGAAGACGGTCGGAATTATTTTTTTCACAGGAATAATCTTATCAACTGTTCTATCGTTCGGCTTCAGGAAGGAGACCCTGTTGAGTTCACACCAGAGCCCGACCAGCACAAGCCGGACAAATTGTGTGCCACAAAGGTTCGCAAACGAACCACATTCTCTCCTACAATGGTTCAATATGCCAATCCAGGGATACACCGCGATGTGGAACTAGAAAAATTCAACCATGATGAGCAGACAATTATTCGGATTTTGGCTAAGGCCCTATATATTACCAATGGTGGTAGGGATTTAACTGTAGGTAGCTGCCATTATCGTTATGTACTAGTCAAACCGACGAAGGACTATGTAGTAAACTTCAACCTCCAGCGTGAAATTCCCGTAATCCTTTCTGACTATGAGTCGCTGGAACCCCGTTGTCTGGATGTGGCCGCCCATGTGGCAAAGGATATTCCTTTTGCCTTGCGGTTGGATCGAAGCTGTCAAATTGTGGTTAGTCGGGACAGTAATGTTGAGGAAAAGCTCGGAGAACTACTTCGGGACAGCAACCTCAGCTCGGTAGTCATCCCATTTTCGTACAGGGAGTTTGTGTCCGGTGGCATGTCTACTGCCCACATTCTTGACCGGTTTCGCAAGTATCTGTTTGATGCCGACTTATTCACCACTTCGCAGCCTATTGTTAATGATGTCTTTTTCTTCGGACGCCGGGACTACGCTTTAGATGTAGCTACAAAATGCAAGAGTTCATCCAACCTGTGTGGTATTTTTGGTCTGCGGCGGAGCGGAAAAACCTCCATGCTGTACGCTATTCAGCGGCAACTGGAAATCGCAGGCTGTCCGGTAGTATTCATCCCTTGTCAAGAAGAAATGGAGACATTAGGCTGGAAGAGTGCCTTGTATCGGGTAACCGAAGATATCAGGCGTATTCTTGGACTTGATCCCGTAATTTTGGCCTCTGATGCTGAATATGAAGCAGATGGAGCCAATGTCTTCGGAGAAGATATGGATACCATGCTCCAAGACTGTTCAACCCCTGTTGTGCTAATGTTTGACGAAATTGAAGCCATCACTTTTGGCGTGGGGAAAACAACGAGTCCTTGGTACGATGGCAACAGTTTTATCCATTTTTGGAACATTTTGCGTGGGTACTGCACCCGGCCTGGGTCAAATCTTTCCATTGTCGTGGCGGGTACCAACCCCATGATTAACGAAATACCTGTCATTGGTAAGGACAGAATCGCAAACCCCATGTTCCAGCAACTTTCAGCGTCTAACCAAGGTAGTTATCTTAAGCCATTTGATATTCCCAGCACTAAAACTATGATTGACACCTTGGGTGGATACATGGGGATTAAATTTAACGACTCTATCCCTGGCAAGCTGGTGGAAGATTGCGGTGGGCATCCCTACCTGATTCGGCTGCTGTGCGGTCAGATTTATAAATATGTCCGCGAAAAAAAGCTCTCAAGGCCTTTTGAAGTGTCCAAGGCGGTCTATGAAGCAGCCAGGGGTGAATTTGAGAAGAGCAATGATGCGGAGAGCTTTTATTTAATGATTCTAGAGATTCTCCAGACTTCGTATCCCCGAGAGTACGATACCTTAAAGATTCTGGCTATAGATGGTGATGGACAGCTTTCACGCGTTTTAGACAATGCCCAGATTGTTCATCTCATCGGTTATGGACTCATTGAAAAAAACGGAGAACATTTCGCCATTCGCTATGATACAGTAAAACGGTTCCTGCAGGGCAAGTATATATTTGAGCGGACGGGCCTAAGCTTTAGAGAGCAAGCTTTGGAGATCAACGCTCGGATGAACGACTGTGAGTTGCGACTGCGTGCATTGGTGCGACGTACTTTGAACGCACACAAAAAGATAATCAATCCAAAGCAGGTCTTTTTAGACGCCATGGCCGACCACCCATCTGTGACCGAAAAACAGAAGAAAATCGCCACAGGTTTGGAATATAAATATCTGTTTGACCCCACGGTGAATCACGGCTGTTACTTCTTGGTGCTAGTTCTTATCATCGAGCAAAATTACGATGCTATATTTTCGGCTTTATTCGACCAGAATAAGGACACGGTAATTGACACGCTGAAGGTTCGCTTCAACCGATACCGTCAGATACCGGCTCACCCCATAGATGAGGACGCAAAAAAATGGAGTGACCAGGAGTTCAATCAATTTAGAACAGATATGACCTGGCTGGAGAACATCCTATCCGATAACGAGTAATCGCACTCCAATTTTGCTCTACTTACATTATAGCAAAAATGTTCAAAGACAATATTAACTCAGGGCAGCCCTCGCCTCTCGAGCTTTTTTATTGAAGAGAGAAAACACCCTCATATAAAATCAAAAAGTCACTATAAACTTTTTGCTGGCAACGCTATGGCGACAAAAAATCAGATCGCCCATGCTACATGAATAATGAAAGTAATACAAATAATCTGTGCTAAATCTCATAAGCAAACCTGTTTAGAATAGGCTTGACGGGAGCGAGTGGGAGTAAAACTGAAAATATCAGTGAAAAGCAACTGCCGCAGAAGAAAAAATTGCGGCAGTTGTTTTTTGTTAAAATGCCGTATTACTTAGTAAGATTATCTTGTCAGATAAAGAGGTATATGGTAAATTAAAATTGGAAGGTTATAATGCCTACTTATTATTAACAGCTTATCACATATGATTTTCACGAAATCGTTTTGCATGCTTTACAGGAACGAGAAGCCTTGCTTTTTGAGTGGATTGTCTTTACACCTGATGAGAGGATTTTTCTGAACGAGCATTTGTTCCCAAAATTATTTATAAGTATGTTTTTAAGGTGGGGGTAGATATGTCAACTACGAAGGTATTTGTTTCTTCAACATGTTTCGATTTGGCCGACATAAGAGAAAGTCTTAGAAAGTTTATTATTAATCTTGGGCACGAGCCAGTAATGAGTGATTACTCAGATATAGTATATGATCCAAGAAATCACACACATACAAGTTGCCTGAAAGAGGTAGAAAACTGCGATCTACTAGTGTTAATAATTGGAGGAAGATATGGTGGAACGGCAGTAAATGAAGCAGTTTCAGCAATCGATTTTAAAAGGTTGGAAGATATGGCACAGATCAAAGGCATTTCTGATAATGCCATATATTCCATAACGCACCTCGAATTCCTGAAAGCTGTAGAATGTCGAATTCCCATATATACTTTTATAAAAAAGGATGTTTTATCGGACCACAAGCTATATCAAAATAATCAAAATAGTTCCATTTTAGATCAGATTATTTTCCCTTCCATAGAAAAAAAAGAAACCGCCCGGTATATCTTTGAGTTCATCAATACAGTAAGGCGTCGAAGTGTTGGAAACAATATATTTCCATTTGATAGCATAGTAGAAATTGAGAGTGTTCTAAAAAAGCAGTGGTCTGGTTATTTTCAGAAACTGCTAAAGGAGCAGATGATCAACAGTAAGGTAAAAAGCACTCGTATCGGAGAAAAGAATGAAGAAGAATTGCGAGAACTGATTAAAATAATCATTGCAGAACTGCCACGAGATCAGTCGTTGCCTAGGATTACTAAATTGACAAATCGAAGGATTCTTTGGGTAGACGACTATCCAATTAATAATGAAGCTGTAATTAATTACTTTATGAGACAGAACATTCAGTTCGATCTTGCCCTTTCAACAGCGCAAGGTCTTGATCTTATAAATAGATTTTCGTATGATATTGTTATTACAGACATGGGCCGAGGCCATGAGAAGGATGCTGGGATTAGACTTATTAGAGCGTTGAAAGACTTACATTGTCGTATACCTATTATCGTTTACTGTAGTATACCGGCAATGGAGCGATACGGGGCGCAGGCCCTAGAGTTAGGTGCCTATAGTGTGACGAATGGTCCGATTAACATAATTTCTTTAATATCGGATATTTATGGGCTGAAAGGATAAGCGTTTTGTACCTTCTTTCGCGAATTAGGTCGCTGATAGCATCCCCTGATAGCTTTTTGATAGCAGAAAGTCGGATACCCCATAGGATTGGAATAATTGGTATCAAATAAAGCCAAATGGAATCAAACGGTCTATACAAAAAAGTTTAGAGTGCGTTTCCACTTGGCGAGCGGGGACTATCAACATGGTGGGCGCGCTTATTTCCTGTGTAAGTAATCAAAGGTTGGTCCTATTTCACGCGCCCTCTTTGGCATCCGTATTGACGGCATCTGCCCCCCGAATCGCCGAAATTTTTCATGTTACTCCGGTGTCGCATCGCAATCAGTTCCCAGCGTGTGATGCACAAAAAGAACTCGGTTTTTCGACTAAAATGTTTGAAAGCCAAATTTATTCAAGGCGTATCCAACTACTCTGCATATCACTTTTAACAATTGACCTCAGCGCGCCAAATCCGTACTTTAATTTTGCAATTTTTCTATTATCTCGATCCCGCTTTTCAGCCGGACCAGTATTTCTTCCTTGGACAGTATCCTAACCGATGCCACCAGTGCGCGGATGCGGTATTCGTTCCACTCTGTAATGGCAGTACCGGCCTGCTCCAGAGTATCGGCGGCCTCCTTCATGTGGCTGTTCAGTTCCGTATCTTCTGCCTGCTGTCGCTCCAGTTCGACACGCTTGACCTTTAGCTCCGTTTGCTGGGTAAGGATTATCTTGAATCGTTCGCTATAGTCTGCAGCGTTACCTGTGGCCGCAGTTGCGAAGGCAGCATCAAACTCCCGTGCCAGAGTTTCCAGTTGATGGTCGACCTCTGCGATGGTAAGTTCGCCGCTTCGGCTGGGATGTATCACCTCCTGTAGATTTTCCGTGACCTGCTGTACCAATGTGGGCTTATCAGACATTACGCTGTTGATAGTCCGCAGGATGGCCTGTTGGAGCTGCTGCTCATCTACAGAGGGCGAATCATGGCAATACTTTTTGCCGTAATCAAAGCGGCTTATGCAGCGCCAGACGATGTGCTTCTTTCCTCTGTTGACCCATGTACAGCGGCGGTACAGTGTGCCGCATTCGCCGCAGATGAGCCGATCTGACAGAGCATATTTCGGCGTATAGCAGCTTCTGCCGCTGGGAGTGCTTTTCTGTGTGTTGCCCTTCAGCGCGTTGCGCCGCGCCAGCTCTGTCTGAACCGCATTATATGTTTTGCGGTCTATAATTGCTTCGTGATGATCCGGCACCAGATACATGGTTCGCTGCCCTGTGTTTCGGATGGTCTTACGGCTGATACAATCCTGCTGGAATGTTTTCTGCATCAGAACATCACCTGCGTACTTCTCGTTGGAGAGAATCCCCCGTACCGCGGTGCGCGTCCATGTTGCACCGCCGCGGGCGTTTGGAATGTGGCGCGTCTCCAAATCTTTGCGGATCATGTTAAGGCTGTCACCGCGGAGATACTTCTGGTAGATCTCCCGGACAATCTCTGCTTGTTCCGGAATGATCTGCGGCTTACCATCTGGCCCTTTTTCATAGGCGTACAGATTGTAGTAGTAAATGGTGGCTTCACCACGCTGCATGGCGTAGCGCTTGCCCGCTTGAATATTGCCGGAGATGGATTCACTTTCCGCTTGGGCAAAGGCTCCCATCATGGTCAGCATCAGTTCTGTGGACTCGTCCATGGAATTGATGTTTTCTTTTTCAAAGTAGACCGCGATACCCAGTGTTTTTAGCATTCGGACATAGTTCAGACAGTCCACCGTATTGCGAGCAAAGCGGGAGACAGACTTGGTAAGGATCAAGTCGATTTTGCCTTGCTTACACCATTTCATCATCCGCATGAAGTCCGCCCGCTTCTTGGCGGAGGTGCCGGTGATGCCCTCATCCGCGAAGATGTCGGCCATCGTCCACGACTTGTTCTCCATGATCTTATCGGTGTAGTAGTTTTTCTGCGCCTCGTAGCTGTTG